>Ga0222715_10000030_pt1 | contig 155877 bp, 147 predicted proteins | sample C33_9DmetaG_FD_165056 | JGI IMG/M metagenome (GOLD analysis project Ga0222715, IMG submission 165056) | Estuarine water microbial communities from San Francisco Bay, California, United States - C33_9D | ecosystem: Environmental > Aquatic > Marine > Unclassified | place: USA: California...
ACCAAACTAACTCGAATAAAATTATCGGTATAGCCTGTCCATGCATTATCATCGTTACGATTTTCCCATAGTACGGAACTGGTTTTATTGATTTGTTCATTCAAGAAAGATTGGCGCATGTTCATGTTAAGAGCGTGCAGTTCTCGACTGCGCTCTTTTTTTACATCACTGCTAATCTGGCCAGACAATGAGGCAGCCTTCGTTCCTTCACGCATGGAATAACTAAAAATGTGGATATGCGAAAATCCGATTTCTTCAATAAACTCAATTGATTCTTGCCATTCGCTATCTGTTTCTCCGGGAAATCCAACAATAATATCCGTGGTTAAATTGAAATCAGGAATTTCAGCTCGCGCCTTTAGTATCAGGTTTTTATAGTCTTTAGTCTTACAGCGTCGAGACATTCGCCTTAGAACACCATCACTGCCACTTTGTAATGGAAGATGCATATGAGGCATAAGTCTTTTGTTTGAGAATAAGTTAAAAAAGTTATCTGGCAGATCCCAGGGCTCAACTGAAGCCAGTCTTATTCGTGGCATATCCGTATCTGAAAGTATTGTTTTGATTAAGTCGTGTAGGTTCGAATTAATATCGCTACCGAAACCACCAACATGGACGCCGGTTAATACAATTTCCTGAACGCCTTGTGTATGATAATGGTTGATTTCATCAATAATTTCTTTTGTTGTGCGGCTACGCTCGTTACCTCTTGCAATTGTGACGATGCAAAAAGTGCATCGATAACGACAACCATCCTGTATTTTTATAAATGCACGATGCCGCCCTAGACTGAAGATGCTGGTCTCGCCCGGTTCTGAATACAAAGCAGGCACTGTTTCAATGTTTAATTCCTTGAGTGTAATATCAACCAGCTTATCTTTTTGTTGGTTATTGATTAAAAGATCAATGCCGGGGATGTCATTTTTTATATTCTTCTCAAGACTCGCATAACAACCGCTGATAACTAATTTGGCCTGCGGATTTTTTCGATGAGTTCGTCTTATAATTTGCCGTGATTTTTTTACTGCTTCTTGCGTCACTGCGCAGGTATTAACAACCAGAATATCAGCCTCATCGGCATGTTGTGTCAGGACATGGCCTCTTGTCTGGAAATCTTCCGCCCAGGATTCTATTTCAGCTTCATTCAAACGGCAGCCAAGTGTTTTTAGATGAATTTGCATGATGGCGCTTACTATATCAGATACGATTATTGTAGATAAATATATAAGCTAAGTGACTAACTAAAATGAACTATTATTCAATTCTTTGTAAGAATTTACTTTTTGATTCTTGATTGTTGTAGTACAAGCTGTGGTATATCTTTGTGCATACCAATAAATGCTGAAATATTAAAATTACAATCAGGGTATTTAGATACAGCGTTCTCAATGATGGCCGGTATATCTCGTTTAACATGGTTGCCCGAGTTTAAAAAATAAGGGAAAACGGTAATGTTTTTTGCTCCATTTTTAATGACCTGATCGATGCATTGAGGCAAGTTTGGTTCTGCAATTTCGAGATAAGCGTGTGCAATTATATCGTATTCATTGTTAGAGATAGACTTTACTTTTTCTGCCAGTGTAACGATCTCCCGATTTGATTCTTGTCGACGACTACCGTGCGCAAGGATAATAAGTGTATTCATATTAATTATTCAATTCTGTGATTTTTCTTGTATAGATTTTTCAAGGGCAGCATCATTCCTGCCGCCCAGTGTTTTTGATTGTTCCAGCATCTCATGCGACTTTAAATAGTTGCCCTGAAGGAAAAAAGATTTTGCCCATGAATGATAGACATATGCCTGCAACAGCTTGTTTGGTGTTTCTAGCGCAAGAATATGCAGATTATTAGAACTTTGAAATAAACCTGGTTGCTGAGACTTTTCTTTTGTCACGGCACATTCCGTTAGTGTATAAGCATAGTCTGCAAAAAAACCGCTTTCCTTCAAACCTTTTTCATTCGCTTTTTGAAACTGTTTAGTTGCTGTACATGGTTGTTTGTTCTTTTTGAAAATTAAACCATAACCGAGATATATATAAGCATTATTATTATCAAGCAACCAGGCCTGATTAAAATACTCCATTGATTGTATTAGTTTATCTTCGCTGTAAAAGTTAAACCCACGTTCAACATAACCCTCAGCGGCATGTTCTCGGGTACCAAACGTGTGAGTCGCTTTAGCTATTAAAATATTGTCCTGTTCAATCAGTTCCGGTTTTTGGCTTCTATCTGTATCAGCATACAGCTGAAAGGCCTCACTATTGGTATCTATATCAGCCAGAACTGGAATTGAAATAAGAAGCATAAGTCCTGTTCTGATAAATAATTTTTTTAAAATAATCGACTTCATGATTTAGCTATAGTTGTCATTTGAAAGTACTTTCAGGTGTTTCCCGATACATTTTGGTAGCACGTTCAGATTATATCCACCTTCCAGTAAAGAGATAATTCGGTTGTCACAATGTTGATTTGCTTTTTCCATGATCCGATCCGTCATCCATGCGAATGCATCGGTGGACAGATCGATATTGGCCAAAGGATCAGCTTGATGGGCGTCAAAGCCAGCAGAAATCAATATAAATTCGGGTTTGAAGTGATCCAATTTAGGTAAAATCTTTTGCGAAAAAACTTCTTCGTAGTCCAGGTCATTGGCACCCATTGACATAGGGCAATTCAATGTTGCACCGTTACCTTTACCAATGCCAGTCTCGGAATAATGTCCGGTACCAGGATAGAATGGATATTGATGAGAGCTGATGTATAACACAGAAGGATCTTCCTCAAACAGATGCTGAGTGCCATTACCATGGTGTACGTCCCAATCAACGATAGCAATTTTATCCACACCATGTCTGTTTTGAAGATAACGTGCCAGCACAGCAATATTGTTAAACAAACAAAAACCCATAGCCATAGCATGTTCTGCATGATGGCCAGGAGGTCTTAGTAGTGCAAAGGCATTATCTACTTTATGATTAATGACCTCATCAGCAAGCTGAATCGAACTTCCTGCTGCAAGCAAGGCAATATCAAATGATTCTGTACATACACTAACGTCCATCGAATCCAGATGGCTATTGCCAGAGCGGCAAACTTCTTCTGCACGTCGTATATATGATGAATCATGGACAGTTAGTATATTGTCCAGTTCAGCGTCTGCTGCATCAATTTGTATTAGTGAATTAAACCAGTCTTGTGTTTCCAGATATTTTAATGTTTCGGACAAACGTGCGCTGCATTCTGGATGTCCGTGACCGGTATCGTGTTCCAGAAATCGTATGTCTTGTATAAAACCGGTCTTCATAATGCCTGTAAAGTTTTAATGCCTGTAGCAAACTGATTCGTTATTATACGTATTTTATAACATTAAAAGTTGAAATCTTGTCATGTACAAACCGCCAAAACCGAAATTTACGAAACAAAAAGCAGCGTTTGGTTCGTGGGAATCGACTATCACGACAGACCTGATGCTTAATAGTAGTGTCGGCTTAGGCGAAATCAGTATATTTGAGAATGAAATATATTGGGTAGAGATGCGAGCGAATGAAGGTGGAAGATATGTCATTGTTAAAAAAGCAGCAGATGGTCAGGAATTAGATGTTATTCCGTCTGAGTTCAATGCGCGGACGCGTGTACACGAATACGGTGGTGGTTCATATCTAGTGACTGAACGAGGTGTTTTTTTTACAAATTTTACTGATCAAGATCTTTATCTGATTGATGCGACTAATGTATGTATCAAGATTACTGATCAGAAAGACTATCGTTATGCAGACATGGTCTTTGATAAATATCATGATAGATTAATCTGTGTTCGAGAAGACCATTCAGATAAAACTTGTGAACCGATTAATACCATAGTTGTAATACCTCTCTCGGATCCTGATGCTGAGAAAGTTCTGGTTGAAGGCGCTGATTTTTACTCGAATCCAAGGTTAAGTCACGATGGAAAAAATCTATGCTGGATTAGTTGGTTTCATCCAAATATGCCCTGGGATGATACTAATCTGACTATTGCCAACATCAACAGTAAAGGTGAAATAGAAAAGGAAACGCTAATTGCAGGCGGGGAAGATCATGAAGCGATATGTCAGCCATTATGGGGCCCTGATGATACTCTTTATTTTATTTCGGATAGAAACAACTGGTGGAATATCTATTCTGTTAAGGATAACAGTATTGAGTGTATTGTTGAGCGTGAAGCTGAATTTGCCGTGCCACAATGGTCATTTCGTGAATGTAATTACGATTTTATAAATAATGATTCAATCATCGCAGTTTATAGACACCAAGGCTCAGCCTACCTTGCGACAATCAGCACTGTGGGAAAAACGCTAGAGACATTATCGCTACCATATACAGATATTGAATCAGTAGTTTACAATCAAAACCGTGTTTGTTTTCTCGCCGCATCACCGACTGATTTTGCCTCTATAATTGAATTTGATCTTGAACAGCAAGAAGCTAATATCATACGAAAATCAAACCAACTTAGCCTGGATCAAAAATATATTTCAATTGGTGAGAGCATCAGTTTTCCTGTGACTGATGATAAAAATGCACATGCTATTTTTTATCGTCCACAAAATAGATACTTTACAGGTCTGGATAATGAAAAGCCGCCATTGATTGTCATGAGTCATGGCGGTCCAACAGGTGAATCGCATAATGGACTGAAAATGGTTGTGCAGTTTTTTAGCAGTCGTGGTTTTGCTGTGCTTGATGTTAATTATGGTGGTAGTAGTGGTTATGGTCGAGAATACAGACAACGACTAAACGGGAATTGGGGAATTGTTGACGTTAACGATTGTAGTAAAGCTGCACTTTACGTTGCAGAAAAAGGGTGGGCTGATAAAAAACGTCTTGCTATACGTGGTGGTAGCGCGGGAGGATTTACTACCCTTGCCGCATTAGCATTTACTGATGTCTTTAAAGCCGGCGCCAGTCATTATGGCGTGAGTGATCTGGAGTCACTGGCAAAAGAAACGCATAAATTTGAATCACGTTATCTTGATACCCTGATCGGAATTTATCCACAAGAAAAGAAACTATATAAACAGCGATCACCAGTCAATGCAGTAGATAAATTATCTTGTCCTGTTATCTTCTTTCAAGGGCTAGAAGATAAAATCGTACTGCCAAATCAGGCAGAAATGATGGTTAAAGCCTTAAAAGAAAAAGGGATCCCGGTAGTTTATATTGCCTATGAAGGCGAGCAACATGGTTTTCGAGAGGCAAAGAATATTAAACGAACTCTGGAAGCAGAGTTATATTTTTATTCAACAATATTTGATTTTGAATGTGCTGATGAGATTGAACCAGTTGAATTTCTTTGACTATATACTTTATAAATAAGCAGCCATTCCAGGACTGCTTATTTATGTTGTAGAAATATTTTAAAATATTAACTTAAGTGACGAATAATTGCTTCGGTATATCCTTTCGTATTAGCAGTACCATGAAGGTCTCCAGTGCGTGTTTTTGGGTCACTTAAAGCATCTTTTATAGCGTCACGCAATCTGTCAGCCAGTGGCTTTTCTTCTATATGATCAAGCATCATAGCCGAAGCTAAAAGTAATGCTGTCGGGTTGGCAATACCCTGTCCTGCAATATCCGGTGCTGTGCCATGTACGGCCTCAAATATTGCAGCATCCTCACCAATATTTCCGCCTGGTGCGAGACCTAAGCCACCGATCAATCCAGCAATTTCATCCGATAGTATATCACCAAACATATTTGTGGTTAGAATCATGTCAAATTGACCCGGATTGGTAACTAACTGCATGGCAGTGTTATCTACAATGCGATCTTCAATCTCGAATTTTCCTTTATACTTTTCTTCCTGGCTAACTTCTCTCGCAGTCTCTAGAAAAAGGCCAGTCAGTTTTTTTAATATATTAGCTTTATGAACAATAGTTACTTTTTTTCGATTATTCTTTATCGCATAGTCAAAGGTGTATCGCGCAATCTTACGACAACCAGATCGGGTGATAATCCCGGACGCTTCAGCAACTGCTTTAGGGTCGTCATCAATCGGTATGTAGTGTTCTACACCAACATAGAAACCTTGTGTGTTTTCTCGAATCAGGACGATGTCTATATTGTCATAACGTCGTCGATCGTGCAGGTATGAGACAGCAGGGCGGACATTTGCATAAAGTTTAAACTCTTCTCTTAAACGAACGTTTGCAGAACGAAAGCCGTCTCCAATCGGGGTTCCTAATGGCGCTTTAAGCGCTAGTCGTGTTTCACGAATATTGTCCATCATCGCCTTCGGGAGTGGGTCGCCAAACTCCTCAAACGCAGAAAGTCCAGCCTTAAAACGGTGCCATTCAAACTTAGCACCGAGTGCATCAAGAATTTTTACGGTTGAGTCCAGAATTTCAGGGCCAATACCATCGCCCTCAATTAATGTTGCTGGTGTGTTTTTAATGACAGCTCTCCCTATCTAGTTTTGTAGTCGTACAGGTTTTTTAATTAAAAGTGGATGCTACGGTTGATATCAAAGATTATTGTTTATCACTGCTGCTTTCTTATTATGAACTGTTCTTGTATCTACCCCAACATCTTTTGGTGGAGATATTAAATCATTTAATATATTTGCAGTTTCGTTCAATAATACATCTACTCGATCGTCTTCTTCATTATCGTCATCAGATGAGTCTATATCCTCATCCTCATCTTCTTCTGCATCGACTATAGGCGGTAGTCCTTTTTGAACGCGCATAGCATTTTTGATCTCTTTTTTTGCAGTCAGTATTTTTTCACGTTCTTCTTTACGTTGGCTTTCCAGTAAAGATATTTCTTTTTTATCAGTTGCTTCACGTTTCAATAGTAAGTCATCCATTAATAATTGAAATAACTTGTTATTCTTGATTCTTTTTTCATGCGCTATTTTAGCATTCTGAAAACTGTCTATCGGTGCACTTGCAGGATAGTATCGCGCCGGCTTTACTTGATCCCATGGGAGAGCATTTTCATAGGCACGTTCACCTTGATTAGAGGAATCTTCCGCAGTAGGAAAAATAATATCAGGCACAACGCCTTTGTGTTGATTACTTCCACCGCTAACACGGAAGAATTGTGCGATTGTTGTTTTTAATCGACCATGATCTTCATCACTGTCTTTGATAAAGCGATTCAGATCGATGACATTCTGGACAGTACCTTTGCCAAATGTAGGTTCACCAATAATAATACCTCTATGGTAATCCTGTATTGCGCCGGCAAAAATTTCCGAAGCAGATGCACTATCACGATCAACCAACACTGCAAGTGGGCCGGGGTAACTAATACCCGGTTCAGGATCGTAATTGATATCGACACGACCTGAAGCATCTTTAGTTTGAACAACCGGACCTCTATCTATAAAGAGACCTGTGAGTTCCAGAGCTTCTGATAATGAGCCACCACCATTGCCACGTAAATCGATAATTAATCCGTCAATATTATCTTTAACCATCGAGTCTATCAGTTTGCGGACATCGCGAGAGGTGCTTTTATAATCTCGCTTACCTTCAGCCTGCGCAGCAAAATCTATATAAAAAGTTGGAAGATTAATAACACCTACTTTCGTATCAGATTCAGGTACATCTATTATACTTGAACTTGCATCCTGTTCTTCCAATTTAATCTTATCACGAGTCATAGTGACTATTTTTGATGGACCTTCAGGGCCGACACCTTTTGGTAACACTTCAAGTTTTATGATGGTGTTTTTAGGACCACGTATAAGGTCAACGACATCATCTAGCCGCCAGCCAATCACATCAACAATCTTTCCATCCTTGTTTTGTCCCACACCAATTATTCTGTCGTCGGCTTTCAACTCTTTGCTTAAATCTGCAGGTCCGCCCGTAATGATTTTGACTACTTGAGTATAGTCATTGTCACCGCGTAATACGGCACCGATACCTTCAAGTGATAATCGCATACTAATGTCAAAATTTTCAGAAGTTCGCGGCGAAAAATAGGCTGTGTGTGGCTCTATTGCAGTTGTATACGCATTAATAAAAGATTGAAATACATCGTTTGAATTTAACTGAAATGTGCTGGTAAGAATTCGATTATAACGATCTGACAAGGTCTTTAGAATTTCATCGGGTTCTTTTCCTGCCAAGTTTAAATTTAACACATCATTTTTGACACGTTTATGCCAAAGTTTATCGAGCTCAGCTTTACTCCCAAACCAGTCATCATCACGACGATCAAATCGGTAATTTTCATCAATATCAAAATTGAAATCTGAATTAATTTGATTTAATGCATATTGAATTCGTTCATCAACTCTTTGACGATATCGTTTAAATATCTCAAAGGCAGGTTCCAGATCTGATTTTATAATGGCATCATCAATTTTATATTTGAATTGATTAAATTCATCTATATCTGTTTTTAAAAAGTAGGCCTTATTTTGGTCCAGGTTTTCTAAATAATGTTTATAAATCAGAGCAGAAAGTGTGTCGTCAAGTTCTGTTTTCTTATAATGATAAGTTGTCAGGATATGCGTGATTAATTCGTTTGCTCGAATATGTTTGGTTTTTGGTGTAAGTTCTGAATCAGTTACGATCTTGATGTCTGCGTAGACATTAGAAAACACCAACAATAGTGTTAAGATAAATAAAAAGAGTTGTCTAATTTTTTTCAAAAAATATTTTACTCAATTTTTAAATTGAGCCCTTAATTGTTTGCTATGTAATGTCATAAAATATGAATGTAGCTGATTTATCTATATTAGTATGGATTGCTGTTAATTGACCATCCCTGTGCAGAAGTAATACGCAATATTTATTCATAAATTTGCAGATTCTTGTTCTTCTGAGTTGATATCTTCAATTAAACTCTCAATTTCATTGGCTTTTTTCGTATCACCACCCAGAAATTGAGGCGCTTCTCTATAGTAGTCCATCAAATCTTCCAGGATATTGATATTATCACTATCCAGTTTTGCAGCTAATTCTAGATGTAGTAGTGTTTTCTTTGCCAGGTCCATAGCCCTGAACCAGTTAGCTGATTCAGCTTCTCTGCCATAGCTTCTAGCTAATATATGGTGATATGTGGCATTTTCAGGTTCCAGTTTGATCGCTATTTGCAGTTGCTCTATAGCGGCATCATATTGTTTACCCTCGAAATAGGCTAATCCCGAATTGTATGATTTTTCCGCATCTGGGCTAGCGACTACTATTTCATTGAAGATCAATATATAACATAGCGCAAACAATACGTTAAACAGACTTGTTTTAATATTGAATCTCATGGTTAATATTAGAGTATAGATCTTTTGATTTGTTCTGTATGAATAGGCTTATATGATAATAATCATGAGCTATTTGTTACATGGATGTTTCATGAAATTTTACACTGCCAATGCAATAATGAGCTTACTTATACTCAATCTTTATGGCATTGGCCGTGCAATCTTTCAGTCCAGATAAAACGAACATCGAATGTATAAATCTGTTTTATTCTACTTAATCGCTATTATTTCTTTATCTCTATAAGTTCAATATCAAACAATAATGTTGAATTAGGGCCGATTGCACCACCTGGGCTGCGGTCTCCGTACGCAAGTTCTGAAGGAACTGCAATTTGCCATGTAGAACCGACTGCCATCAAAGGTAAGACTTCTTGCCAACCTTGTATAACCTGATTAACACCTAATTCTACCGGTTTGCCTCGTGCATAAGAACTATCAAACTCAGTCCCGTCTATTAGTGTACCTCTGTAATGGACAAGCACGGTACTAGTGCTGGATGGTTTTTCTCCAGTGCCTGTTTTTAATATTTTATATTGAAGACCGCTGGTTGACTCAGTCACGTCTTTCTTCATCTTGTTTTCTGCCAGGTATTTTTCACCATTAGCTTTATTAGTAGCCGCAAGATTATTTTGCTTTTCCTGCTCTTTCTTTTGATAAGCTTGCATGATTTGTTGCATATCACTATTGCTTAATTTCATTTCAGCGCCACTCATTACATCTTTTATAGCTTGTAAAAACGCATCTGTATCTAATTCCATGCCCTGGCGTGTGACGTTTTGTCCAAACACTGCACCTAATGCATAACTGATTTTTTCCTGTTCGGTTTCAATATTAGCAGCATATGTATTTACACAAGCAAGACCCAGAATCAACAGAAAAGTAGATTTAAGAAATTTCATAAAGCCCTCATTAAATTAAATATTTTTATAGTGATGGGGATGGAAAAGTATGATCCCATAATTCTTATGAGCCTGCCAACGGTATATTAGTTCTATAAGATTAATATTTATGGTTAGAGACTGACCGTATGACCGTGTCAAGAAACTGAATGGGATCTATCCCTTCCGGTAAAGCATCAGAGAGTTTGCGACGATATTGCCGAGCACCAGGTTGTCCCTGGTAGAGTCCGATAATATGGCGAGTAAGGTTTTTAATACCAACACCAAGACTGACTTGTTCAGCAACATAATGTTTGAATCTGTCCAGGATTTCTTCGCGTGTTTGTGGCGTGGAAGGATCGGCAAAGAGGAATTTATCTGCTTCAGCCAGCATAAATGGGTCTTGATAAGCGGCTCTTCCAACCATAACACCATCAACATGCTGTAGCTGTGAACAGATCTGAACCAGTTCTGTAAAACCACCATTTATGGTTATGTTTAGGGCAGGGAAAGCCTGTTTTATTTTATAAACTCGTTCGTAATTTAACGGTGGTATTTCCCGGTTTTGTTTAGGGCTCAGCCCGGTTAATATAGCTTTTCTTGCATGAATTATGAATGCGGTACATCCCGCTTCACTGACAGTTTGTATAAAGTCATATAAAAATTCATATGAATCCTGTTCATCGATACCTATTCTGGTCTTGACTGTTACTGGAATTTTAACTTTCGATTGAATCCTGTTAACACAATCACCAACCAACTTTGCATTCGACATCAAGCAGGCGCCGAATTGACCATTTTGAACACGATCACTGGGGCAACCAATATTCAAATTTATTTCATCATACCCTTCACTTTCTGAAATAAGTGCACATTCAGACAGATCGTCTGGATTATTTCCACCTAATTGTATCGCCAGTGGATGTTCTATCGAGTTGAAATCCAGGAATCTCTTGCGATCACCGTATATTAATGCGCCAGTAGTGATCATTTCTGTATAAAGCACAGCATGTCTAGAAAGCAAACGCATAAAGTACCGAAAATGTTTATCTGTATGATCCATCATTGGCGCGATGCTTAGCCGTCGATCAATATTTTTGATTGCCATTGAGGTAATACTGAATCTTAGTGAGATGAGATAATTGAACCAGTGAAAGATGAGCGCAAATAAAAACCACGCGGCAGAGTCATATTGTTTTTCCCGGTTTGATTCTTGTCTTTAGTCAAACTATTTGCATTAGCTGCTTTCGGTCTTATTTGTAAATACTTTCCCATTGAAGAACTGATTTTATCAATATCTCCCAAAACGATAAGGTCGGTGAGTTCTTGCCAATCCTGTTTTAGCTGCGTTTCTTCTAATATATCGGGTCGCCATAGAACAGGTGAGCCTATACGGCGTAACGCAATCGGGGTATTTGTACTTGCTTCGTACGGTATCCATAATACTTCAGTCAATTTACATTTAACCAGCGATGATTCCCATGTAGACAAGGCAGTTTGATTAAGTTGAACTACGCAAATATAAGTAGATTCTTTCGGCTTGCCATTATCGTTAATAGGTATTGATTTTAACTCGATGCCTAAATTTACAAAATCTGGCTGCGGTGCGCTGGCAGCATTTGCCCCAAGTGAGCGCTCCAGTAATCCACCAAACCAACCCTTGGAATGTAATTTAGATTCAGGAATATCTACTTCCATCATGTTTGCAACTTGCTGAATGGTCAAGCCCGCAAGAGAATTTGCACGTTGTAGTAATTCAAATTTACTGGCTGGCGGCGTGATCGTCATAATTCATTCTTCGGGTTGCCAGAAACCAATCAGCTAAGGGCATCAATAATAGAATTTTTCAGACATTCGTATTTTAATGGGTCATCTATAGCGTTGTTTTCATCATTTTGAATATAAAAAATATCTACAGCACGTTCACCATAAGTTGCTATTTTAGCATTTTGTAGTTTAGCGCCACACAAATCCATGGCCGTTCCTATGCGCGACAATACGCCAGGACGATCTATAGTTGTTACTTCCATGATGGTTCGATTATTTTTTTCATCGTTGTCGAAAGTAACCCGTGTCGGTACATTAAAACTTTTTAATTGCCTTTTCTGTACCCATTTTCCTTGTTTTGGAATTCCGGGGGTTAAATTCAGATCTTTTAATATGCGACTTTTGATTTCATTACTGCGTTCATTTGTTTTGACCAGGCTGCCATCATTTTCCAGAACTATAAAGGTATCCAGTGTAAATCCTTTGCGGGTTGTGATGATTTTTGCATCAACGATATTTAGACCAAGTTTTTCAATGGTTCTGGTTGTCGTTGCAAAAATATGTTTTCTATCCTGCATATAAACAAAAATAAGACTGCCACCACGGCTGGATAGTTTATTAATAACGACCAGAGGGACTGAAGTATCTTTATGCCTAAGAATGGCTTCTGTATGCCACGCAATCTCTTCTGGTTTGTGTCTAAGAAAGTATTCGTCGCCGACTGTTTTCCAGTGGTCCATAATATTTTTTTCATCTAAATCTTCAGCAGTTATAAGTGCGAGTGATTCTTCCCGGGTGTCTTTAATGCGTACTTTTTTCAGAATCGGTTTTTCGTGGTCGCGTCTTAACTCATAGACTGTTCGATGGAAGAGTGTGGTAAGCAAAGTTCCTCGCCAGTGGTTCCAGAGTTCAGGATTGGTGCCGCATATATCGGCTACAGTCAGGAGATGAAGATAGTTCAAATGGTTTTGATCACGAACCTCATTAGCAAATTTCATGATGACATCTGGATCATCAATATCCTCACGTTGCGCTGTCTTGCTCATGATGAGATGTTTTTCTACCAACCATGAGACAAGTTTCGAATCGTAATCACTTAATTGATGTAGTTTACAAAATTCAAATGCGTCTTTTGCACCAAGTTTCGCATGATCACCTCCACGACCTTTTGCAATGTCATGAAATAAGCCGGCAAGATAAAGTAGTTCAAGTTTGGGCAGATCCTTGGTTAAGGAATAACACAATGGAAACTTTTCCTTGTTTTCATCGGTTCCGAATATGCGCATATTTTGTATGACGGTCAGAGTGTGTTCATCTGTCGTGTAAATATGAAATAAATCAAATTGCATTTGGCCTTCAATCATCGCAAATGCGGGCATATAGGCGGCGAGAACACCATAGCGATGCATCATTCTGAGCTTGTGGCCTACTTGATTAGGTTGTTTTATGATCTCTAAAAATAAACTCCGGTTACGGATATCATTTCGAAAATTATCATCGATTAAATATAAGTGGCTTCTGATAAGTCGTATGGTACTTGCCCTGACGCCTTTAATATTTGCATCTTGTTGGCATAACAGGAATAGCTCGAATAGCGCAAAAGGATATCGTGTAAAAATATTCTTATTAATAACCTCGATATACTCATTTCTTTTCTGAAATCGAGCGTTAAGCGATACTATTTTTTCTCTACGACTGCTAAAGACTATCTCTTCCTGAAAATGTTGAAGTAGCATTTCATTTAAACGACTCATTTCGCGAATCGTTTTGAAATACATCTTCATGAACTCTTCAATGCCTTTATTATCGTTGCTTTTGAAGCCGATTAACTCTGCTACACTTCTCTGATATTCAAACAACAATCTATCTTCACGACGCTCGGTTGTCATATGCAATGCAAAACGAACACGCCAAAGTAAATTTCTACCTTTTTCAAGCGCATCATATTCATCAGGTGTTAGAAATTTATGCTTTACGAGAGCACTTAGGTCTATATTGTCAAAATGGCGTTTTGCAACCCAGCTAATCATCTGGATATCACGTAAACCACCGGGGGATTCTTTTACGTTGGGTTCCAGTTTGCTTTCTGAGTCGCTATATTTTTCATGGCGACGTTTTTGTTCAATTAATTTTTCTTCAAAAAACTTTCGTGTCGGCCAGATTTTTTTTGGACCTGTTGCCTTGCGCATATCTTCATAGAGTTTTTCATTGCCGCAAAGCAGCCTTGATTCCATGATATTAGTTATGATGGTAATGTCGTTCTTTGCTTCTTGTTGACACTCTTTCACGGTTCTCACGCTATGTCCGACTTCCAGTCCGAAGTCCCATAGGAAAGTAAGAAAAGACTCCAGTTTCTGTTTTAGTTCCTTTTTAGTGCGCGGTTTTTCCAGGATCATCAAATCGATATCTGATGCGAGCATTAATTCAGAACGACCATAACCGCCAACTGCTATCAAGCTGAATTCATCGGATTCAATAAAATGTTGCCAGGCAAGTACAAGCAATTGATCGATGAACCAACCTTGTTTTTTGACAATAAGATCAATTTTTTCCCCTGACTTAAACTGCTCTGTCAGGTAGTAATATCCGGTTTTCAGTGTTCTTTTAAATGTTACTAAAGGCTTATTTTCCTGTTTAAGTTCTTGAATAAATAGGGCTTTGTCAAATAAAAATTTATCCGTAATTGTATTTGTCATTAGTTATAAAGTTCTTCATCTGGACGAATAGTTAATACTTCATAACCATCTTGAGTTACCAAAACAGTGTGTTCCCATTGTGCTGACAGACTCCTGTCACGCGTTACTACAGTCCAGTCATCGGATAACAATTTGACGTCGCGTTTGCCTAAATTAATCATAGGTTCGATGGTTATTGTCATACCAGCTTCGAGTTTTATGCCGGTATTAGGGCTGCCATAATGTAAAATTTGAGGGTCTTCATGAAATTCTTTACCAATACCATGACCACAATATTCACGGACAACAGCACAGTTATTGTTTTCCGCCAATGACTGAATCGCATAACCAATATCACCTAAACAAATTCCGGGTCGAATCAGCTTGATACCCTGTTTCATACATTCATAAGTAAGTTCAACCAGACGTTTAGCGGCAACTGATGGCTCGCCAACGTAAAACATTTTGCTGGTGTCGCCATGATATCTATCCTTTATAACGGTTATGTCTATATTGATAATATCACCGTTTTTGAGCTTCTTTCCCCCAGGTATTCCATGGCAAACAACATGATTTACTGATGTACATATTGATTTAGGAAACCCGTGGTAATTCAATGGTGCTGGAATGGCTTTTTGATGATCGACGATATAGTCATGGCAGATCTGGTCGAGTTCCTCGGTTGTCACGCCACTTTGTACTTTAGGGCCGATCATCTCTAGAACGTCAGCAGCAAGTCGCCCGGCTATACGCATTTTTTCAATTTCATCAGCTGTTTTTATTGATACAGTCATAGATTCATTATTTTATATTTAAGGTCAGGTAATTGTTGTCACAAATATTCTATGGTATAAAGCGTCCGCGATTTTCGCAAACACAATAATTTTAACCGTCACACGCATGCTGTTAACCATATATGGGGTGCCTGTCAGAAGAATGTCTTTGGCAGGTTGGTATATGGGGAGTGCGGAGGCTTAACCCTAAACAGGAGAATGTAACATGTCTAACGTCACCATGCGTGAAATGCTGGAGGCTGGTGTCCATTTTGGTCACCAAACCCGATACTGGAACCCCGGTATGGCACCATATTTATTTGGTCAGCGTAATAAAATCCATATTATCAATCTAGAAAAAACCCTGCCTTTATACGAGGAAGCCATTAATTATGTTAGTAAAATGGCGTCTAAAAAAGGCACAATATTATTCGTCGGTACTAAACGTTCAGCGCAGTCGATAATAGCAGAAGAAGCGAAACGTTGTGGTATGCCATACATCAATCGACGTTGGTTAGGCGGACTCTTGACCAATTTCAAGACTGTAAGAGGTTCAATTAATCGTCTGAAAGAAATTGAAGCGATGCAGACTGATGGCGGTTTTGAACGTGTCAACAAGAAAGAACAGCTTATGTTGAAACGCGAATTGGAAAAACTTGAAGCTAATTTGTCTGGTATTAAAGACATGAAAGGTATTCCTGATGCTATATTTATTATTGATGTAGGCTACGAAAACATCGCTGTTAGTGAAGCGGTGAAATTAGGTATCCCTGTAGTTGGTGTTGTCGACAGTAACAACAGTCTAAAGGGTGTTGATTATGTCATCCCGGGAAATGATGATGCTATTCGCTCTATATCGCTTTACGCTAAAGGCGTCGCAGATGCAATTCTCGATAGCCGTCAATCTGTCGCCCATCTGGGTGGTTCTGAAAATAGCGATGAATTAATCGAAATCGATGAATCAGGCGCTCCTGTTGAAGGTGATGATGCTAGCACTAAAGCAAAAGTGACTAAAAAGGCGACCAAGAAAAAGATTGTTAAAAAGGCTGATAGTGCAGAAGTAGAAACTGAAGAATCTGGCGACACTGCTGAAAAGAAAGTTGCCAAGAAGAAAACAGCGGCCAAGAAAAAAGTTGCTAAGAAAACAGCAAAAAAAGTCAGCAAAAAAACTGCTCCAAAGGCAGAAGATGAATAATAGACATCAAATTCTGTTATCCATGGTTTTAAAGAATAGTTAGAGGAATATCTGATGCAAATTACTGCCTCATTGGTTAAAGAACTCCGCGAACGTACTGGCGCGGGCATGATGGATTGTAAAAAAGCCTTGCAAGAGGCTGATGGTGATATCGAAGCTGCAATTGAAGAAATGCGTAAATCTGGTGCAGCAAATGCCGCCAAGAAAGCTGGTCGAGTTGCAGCGGAAGGTATTATTACAATCAAGCAAACTGGAAATAACGCCATTATTTTAGAAATCAATTGTGAAACTGATTTTGTAGCGAAAGATGAAAATTTTCTTAACTTCGCTGACATGGTTCTGGATGCTATAGATAGTCAGGCACCGGCTGATGTTGATTCATTAATGAGTTTGACTGTTGCTAATCAATCATTAGAAGAAGCTAATCAGCAATTAATTGCCAAAGTGGGTGAGAAAATCACTGTCAGACGTTATGAAAAGCGCAGCTCAGATGGGCAACTCGGAAGTTATCTACACGGTAATCGTATTGGTGTCATAGTTGAATTGGATGGTGGTGATGAAGGCCTGGCTAAAGATCTGGCGATGCATATTGCTGCCAGCAAGCCGGTTTGTATCAGTGAAGATCAGGTTTCTCAGGATATTCTAGATAAAGAAAAAGAGATATTTTCTGCGCAGGCTGCAGAAAGTGGCAAACCTGCCGACATTATCGAAAAAATGGTTTCAGGCAGGATCAAAAAGTTTCTTAAAGAGATTACCTTGCTTGGACAACCGTATGTTAAAGACCCGGATCAAACGGTAGAAAAATTACTTACGTCTGCCAATGCTTCAGTTACCTCCTTTATTCGTTTTGAGGTTGGTGAGGGAATTGAAAAGAAGGAAGATAATTTTGCAGAAGAAGTGATGTCCCAGGCCAAAGGGGCTTAACTAAATGTCGTCCCCGTCCAAATCATTAGAATATAGACGGGTTTTGCTAAAACTCAGTGGTGAAGCTTTGATGGGGAATGAGGCCTATGGCATAGACCCCAAAGTTATAGAACGACTTGCCCATGAAATAGCAGATTTATGTAAGCAAGGAGCCGAAATAGCGATTGTAATAGGGGGCGGCAACATCTTTCGTGGGACTGGATTGGCCGCTGCCGGGATTGATCGTGTTACGGCAGATCACATGGGTATGTTAGCAACCATAATGAATTCACTGGCGATGCAAGACGCACTGGAACGTGTTCAATTGCATGCTAGAGTGATGTCAGCGCTTAAAATTAATCAGGTATGTGAAGATTACATTCGACGCAGAGCAGTTCGACATCTTGAAAAAGGGCGTGTTGTTATTCTTGCCGCCGGCACAGGAAATCCTTTCTTTACAACTGATTCTGCAGCTAGCCTCCGTGCTATCGAACTTGGGGCAGAATTGTTAATCAAGGCAACGAAAGTCGATGGTGTCTATTCTTCCGATCCGGTTAAAAATAAAGATGCAATTCGCTATGAATCATTAAACTATGATGAAGTAATCGAGCGAAAACTGGGGGTTATGGATACGACTGCTGTTGTCCTTTGTCGGGATAACCATATGCCGCTAAGGGTGTTGGATATGACCAAGCCGGGTTCACTGTTAAATGCGGCCAGAGGCGAAAACGAGGGTACTTTGGTTAGTAATAATTAGTTCTAGGAGCGTATAAGATGATTGAAGACATCATAAGCGATGCAAAAAACCGGATGCTGAAGAGTATTGAGTCATTAAAAGCAGATATGGCCAAGATTAGAACCGGTCGCGCTCATCCCAGTCTTCTTGAGCAAGTAAAAGTAAATTATTACGGTTCAGATACACCATTAAATCAGGTTGCCAGCATTAATGTGGTTGATGCCAGAACACTGGGCATAAATGCGTATGAGAAATCCAGTATCCCGGATATCGAAAAGGCGATCATGAATGCAAACCTTGGTTTGAACCCAGTGACGGCTGGTGAAGTCATTCGTGTACCACTACCGCCACTAACGGAAGATAGAAGAAAGGATTTGATTAAAGTCGTCCGTGCAGAAGCGGAACAGGGGCGTATTGCCATCCGAAATATAAGACGTGATGCAAATTCATCCTGCAAAGAGTTAGTCAAAGAGAAAATGATTACCGAAGATGACGATCATAAAGCAGAAGAACGTATTCAAAAAATCACTGATGAACACATAGCTTTAATTGATAAAAGCCTTGAACAAAAAGAAGCAGAAATGCTTGAGATATAGTGTTATCCGATAAACAAATTCTTTTTTCTGTATTCCTGAAGTATTTTTTCTGATTAAACGCCCCATTACTTAAGGACAGAGAAGCGCACCATGACCAAACCGGAACATATTGCAATTATTATGGATGGTAACGGTAGATGGGCTAAATCAAAAGGTTTGCCACGTGTTGCTGGACATCGTGCCGGTGTTAAAACTTTGAGAAAGTTAATAGAACACGCAGTCAAACTCAGATTAAACGCGATAACTGTTTTTGCATTCAGTACAGAAAACTGGCAACGACCCGAAAAAGAAGTTGATTTATTAATGGACTTGTTTATTTCTGCACTTGAGTCAGAAGTAGAAGATTTGCACAAGAATAATGTCAAGGTGACATTCATTGGTGATCGTTCGGCATTCAGCAGCAAATTACAAAACTCAATCAATCAATCTGAATCATTAACTATAAACAATAACGGTTTGAGTTTGAATGTGGCCGCAAATTACAGCGGTCGCTGGGATATCATTCAGGCGCTGCAATCGGTTGCCAGTGAAATCAAGTCGAATACATTGGCAATTGATGAAATCAACGAATTGCAGGTAGCAAGTAAATTATCATTAGCAAACCACAAAGATCCCGACCTTTTTATCCGTACTGGCGGGGAGCAACGCATCAGCAATTATTTTCTTTGGCAAACGGCCTATACGGAACTTTACTTCACTGAAACCCTATGGCCGGATTTTGACTCTACTCAATTGGAACTTGCAATTGATTGGTTTTCCAATAGAGAAAGACGATTCGGCAAAACACCAGAACAAGTAGCACAAACTCAAAATCAATGACCGAATATGCTTAAACAAAGAATTATTACCGCGCTTATATTGATACCACTTGTTGTAGTAGCTATTTTTCTATTTGAAACAAAATGGTTTGCAATGTTGTTTGCAGTTTTTGTTGGAATAGGTGCCTGGGAATGGGCTGATTTGTGCAAATTGAGCAAGCCATATAAATATGGTTATAGTCTTATTACACTATTGATTTTAGCTATCATATATTGGCTTGATAATATTGCTCTTTATCACAGTGTTATTGTTTGTGGCGTAATTTATTGGTTGATCGCTATTATTCTTGTCGTTATGTACCAAAGACAAACTATTACTTTAAGTAAATCTGTCCCGATTCTATTAACAATAGGTTTGCTATTGTTAATACCCATGTGGGCAAGCTTAACTATATTGAAAGGATTTTCGGCTAACGGCGCCGCATTATTGATGTTTCTAATGTTACTTATTTGGGGTGCAGATACGGGAGCTTATTTTATCGGTAAGAAATGGGGTAAACGACGGCTTGCCAGCAGGGTCAGCCCAGGTAAAACCTGGGAAGGTAGCTGTGGCGGTATTGTTGCAGGGATTGTTATTACATTAGCTTATGTTATTGTTTCGAATCAGTTATTAAGTATTGGCTTAGCCTTTATTGGACTCTCGATAATGACCGTTTTTATTTCAATATTTGGCGATTTGATGGAAAGTTTGGTCAAACGTGAAGCGAATATCAAAGATAGTGGTTCTATTTTACCCGGTCATGGTGGGGTGCTGGACCGGATTGATAGCTTAACCGCTGCTGGTCCGGTATTTGTGAGTGGTATTGTTTATTTAGGAATCGGTGCATGAAAGGTATAACAGTTTTAGGTTCGACTGGCAGTATAGGCGTCAATACATTGGATGTTATTAGTCGTCATCTGGATAAATATAAGGTTAAAGCATTAACTGCAAATACTAATGTTGCGTTACTTCTGGAGCAATGCATCAAGCATGCGCCTGAAATAGCGGTGATGGTGAATGAGGAGTCTGCTTCGAAATTAGAAAAAGAATTAAAAATTAAAGCACCTGACATTAAAGTTTTGAGTGGCGTAGAAGGGCTGATCAACTCAGTAGAATCCACTGAGGTTGATTATGTAATGGCTGCAATTGTAGGCGCTGCAGGTCTTTTACCGACATTAGCTGCGGCACGTTCGGGGAAAAGAGTATTGCTAGCCAACAAGGAAGCTCTTGTCATGTCTGGTAAACTGTTTATGGACACTATTCGGGACAATAATGCAGAGTTATTGCCTATTGATAGTGAACATAATGCAATTTTTCAATGTATGCCGACCGACTTTAATAGAGGTTTGAGTGGTGTTGGTGTCAGAAAAATATTGCTGACAGCTTCTGGAGGTCCTTTTCGTACAACACCATTAGAACAACTTGCTGCAATGACGCCTGATCAGGCTTGTGCACATCCAAATTGGGTAATGGGTAGGAAGATATCTGTCGATTCAGCGACAATGATGAACAAAGGACTGGAGGTTATTGAGGCTTGCTGGTTATTTCATACTCAAGCTGATTTTATCCAGGTGGTTATACACCCGCAAAGCGTCATACATTCTTTGGTCGAATATAGCGATGGCTCAGTACTGGCTCAATTAGGAAATCCAGATATGCGTACTCCTATAGCTTATGGCCTAGCTTGGCCAGAGCGGATTGATGCGGGAGTTGAACGGCTTGATTTATTTGATATCGCGCATCTGGATTTTGTTAAACCGGATGAACAACGTTTTCCCTGCTTAAGACTTGCACGTGAAGCGATGCAACAAGGTGGCACAAGCAGCGCGATACTGAATGCTGCGAATGAAGTCGCCGTGAATGAATTTTTACATAAACGTATTCGTTTTACTGACATAGCACACGTTATCGAGACTGTGCTGGAAAAAGTTATGTATAACGATGCGACCTCACTTGAAGTTATTCTTAATGACGATAAATTAGCAAGAGAACTCGCCAAGGCGACTACAGTTGATTTGGCGGCATAATGGATATAATTCAATCTATTTTTGCTTTCATAATTGCGCTTGGTGTACTGATTACATTCCATGAATTTGGGCATTACTGGGTGGCCAGACGTTGTGATGTGAAAATTCTGCGCTTCTCGATTGGTTTTGGCCGGACACTGTATAAAAAACACTTTAGCCAGGATAATACCGAGTTTGTTATTGCCGCATTACCATTAGGTGGTTATGTGAAAATGCTTGATGAAAGGGAAGGTGAAGTTAGAGAAGAAGAAAAGACGCGTTCATTCAACTATAAACCACTATGGCAAAGGTTTGCTATTGTTTCTGCAGGCCCGGTATTTAATTTTATCTTTGCTATTATTGCTTACTGTATAATTTTTGTTGTGGGGGTAAACGGTTTAAAACCCATAATAGGCGAAGTACAACCCGCATCTATCAGTGATCGTGCCGGACTAAGGTATGGTCAGGAAATATTGGCAATAAATGGCGACCAAACTCTCACATGGTCTATGGTCATAGATACATTAGTTAATCATACGGTTAATCGTGACATTATTAATATAGATGTTATTGATCATGATGGCTTAAAGCAGAGAATAGAAATTGACCTTTCAAAAATAACGATAGATGACATGGCCGAAGGTCAATTGCTGGAATCTTTAGGTTTGAGTGTGATTGAACTTAACCTTCCTGCTGTGGTTGGAGAAATACTGCCAGATGGCGCAGCAGAAAAGAGTGGATTACTCAATCACGATGAAATAATCAGTGTTGATGGCTTCCCAATCAAAACATGGGGTGAATGGGTTGAACTCATAAGAAACAGCCCCGGGAAAAAACTACGACTTGAAGTATTACGTGAAGACAACATCGTTGTCATTGATGTAACTCCGGATAGCATAGGTAGTCAAGGCAAAAAAACAGGGCGTATTGGTGCGGCGGCATTTGCCCCGGAAGGTCTGTTTGATTCCTATTTTGTAATTGAATCATATGCTTTGCCGCAAGCTTTTTTTAAGTCAATAAAAAAGACTTGGGAAATGTCAGTGCTAACTCTTCGAGTACTTGGTAGAATGATTGTCGGTGAGGCATCAGTGAAAAACCTGAGTGGTCCAATTAGTATCGCACAATATGCCGGGCAGTCCGCTGGAATAGGCCTGCTTGCTTTTTTAAGTTTTATGGCCATAGTAAGTGTTAGCTTGGGAGTGCTTAATTTATTACCAGTTCCGTTGCTGGATGGCGGACACTTAATGTATTACATTGTAGAATTGGCAATTGGAAAACCGGTCTCAGAGAGCATACAAATTTTGGGGCAACAAGTAGGGATGGTCTTGTTGTTAGGGCTAATGAGCATTGCATTCTATAACGATATTATCCGTTTATTTGGATAGTTAATTATAAAAATAAAATAAATAACAATCATATGCAATTTAAAGTTTATAAATTACTTTATGTATTAATATTATCATTCTTTCTACTTGCCCAATCGCAAGCAGCACAAGAGTTTGTTATTCAGGATATTCGTGTTGAAGGATTAGAGCGGATTACGCCTGGGACTGTGTTCAACTACCTGCCTATGAAGGTAGGAGATACTTTTGATGATTCTCGCTCATCGGAAGCTGTCAGGGCACTCTTTAAAACCGGTTTTTTTGAAGATGTTAAGCTGGAGAGAGATGGGAATAATCTGATTCTAATCTTCAAAGAACGTCCCTCCATCGGCTCAATCACCCTGTCAGGTAATGATGATATCAAGACAGATGAACTTCTTGAAAACCTTAAACAATTTGGTTTTGCTGAAGGTAGGGTGTTTGTTCAGTCAACTCTGGACCAGGTCGAACTGGAACTGCAGCGTCAGTACTATGCAAATGGAAAATACGGGGTCAAGATAAACTCTTCGGTAACTGAACTTGATAATAATCGTGCTGGCATATTAATCGAAGTCTCAGAGGGACTTGCAGCCAAGATTAAAAAAATAAATATAGTTGGAAATACTGTATATGAAGAAAAGAAACTTCTAAAACAGTTTAAATTGAGCACTTCTACCTGGACATCTTTTTATAGTAATAATGACCAATATTCAAAACAAAAACTATCAGGTGATCTTGAATCCTTGCGTTCCTTTTATCTTGATGATGGTTATCTGAATTTCAACATAGATTCAACTCAAGTTTCGATTACACCCGACAAGAAAGACATATATATTACTATTAATATAACTGAGGGTGAGCAATATTCTGTAAGCGAGGTGAAGCTTGCTGGAGATTACTTACTTCCCGAAGAGAGTGTGTTCGAATTAATATCTATTCAATCAGGCAATCTGTTTTCACGTAAAAAAATAACAGATAGTACTAAAGCATTGACAGATGTATTAGGCCAAGAGGGCTACTCGTTTGCTAATGTCAACGCCATACCTGATATTAATGCAGAAGACAAAACCGTATCAATGACCTTCTTCGTCGACCCGGGTAAACGAGTTTATGTCAGGCGTATAAATTTTTCTGGAAACGCGAAAACTAAAGATGTTGTTCTGAGAAGAGAAATGCGTCAACAGGAAGGGGCATGGATATCAACATCACAGGTTGAGAGAGGTAAGCAACGGTTACAACGAACAGGTTTCTTTGAAGAAGTGAACGTTGAAACGCCTAGTGTTGCAGGGACGACTGATCAAGTTGATATTAATTACTCTGTTGAAGAACGTTCTGGCGGTCAGCTTGGTGCTGGTATCGGATTTTCACAAACACAGGGGCTTATCTTTAATACATCTATCTCTCAAAATAATATTCTAGGTACCGGTAATCGGTTAAATTTCCAATTCAATAACAGTGACGTTAATACGCGATATGGTTTGGGCTATTCAACGCCATATTTTACAGATGATGGAATAGGTAGTGCTTATGACGTATTTTATCGCGAAACAAATGCTGCGGAATCCAATCTCGCACTTTTTGAAACAAAAGAGTACGGTGCCACTCTCGCATTTTCCCTGCCTGTCACAGAATACAATACGATAGGTACAGCCGTTGGTTATACGAACACTCAAATTAAAACAGAGGCAGCCACCTCATTTCAAATTAATGATTTTTTGAACAAAAATGGTAACCAATATGATATTTTAAAGTTATCAGCGAATTTTGCATACGATACACGTAATAAAGCTGTATTGCCGGATAAAGGTATTTTGCAGCGTATAAGCGCGACCGTATCAGTCCCTAGTTTTGGTAATTCGCTTGAGTATTATAAGGTAAATTATGAGGCAACCTGGTTTAAAGATCTCTATCAAGGTGATTTTATCCTGGCGCTAGGCGGTGACTTTGGTTATGGCGACAGTTACGGTGATACATCTGAATTACCTTTTTTCGAAAACTTTTATGCTGGTGGTCCACGTTCGCTTAGAGGGTATGAAGAAAATACCTTGGGACCTAGAGATAATACCAACCGGGCATTGGGTGGTGATACTCGAATTATTGCCAATGCAGAAATAATATTACCAGTACCTTTTTTAGCAGAATATAAAAATTCTGTCCGGCTAACTACCTTCATCGACGCAGGTAATGTATTCGGTTCCAATGAGGATGTTTCGTTTGGTGAAATGCGTTACTCTGCGGGTTTGAGTGCGATATGGATTTCTCCTTTCGGTGCCATTAGTGCCAGTCTTGCCGCACCATTTGGAGATAAAAGCACAGATCAAATACAGAATTTTCAATTCACTTTTGGCACATCATTTTAGTATTAGTTATTTTGGAGTTTAATGTTAATGAATATCTTGTTTAAAATATTTACAACCGTTGTCGTTATTTTTGCTTTTTCTTCGCAGTCATATGCACAAGATGCGCTCAAAATTGGTGCAGTCAATGCGCAGCGTATTCTACAAGAATCACCACAAGCTGAAGCAGCTATAAAAATGCTTGAGAAAGAATTCTCACCTCGTGATAAACAGTTACTTGCTGAACAAAAAAAGCTTAAGGCTCTTGAAGATAGGTTCAATAAAGATCGTGCCATTATGAGTGAGCAGGAACGGACAAAGCTTGAACGAGATATCGTAGCAAAACAACGTGATCTTAAACGTGATCAAGATGAATTTAGAGAAGACTTGAACTTTCGCCGAAATGAAGAGTTTGGCAAAATTCAAAAACGTGTTGTTATAGCCATACAAAAAATTGCAAAAGAAAATAATTTTGATGTTGTATTAGGAGAGGGTGTAATTTTTGCCAGTCCAAAAGTAGATATAAGTGGACTTGTCATTGATTACTTAAAAAAGGAAGTAAACACTTCGGAATAAATACATAAATAACGAGTAATGATTAATGCCAGCCTCACTTGGAGAATTATCACAAGTAAGCGGAGCTAGGTTATTTGGTGATGCAGATTGTATTATTAGTTCTATTAATACACTGAGCCTGGCAAAGAATGGTGAAATCACGTTTCTATCGAATAGACACTACGCACATTTGCTTTCAAAAACAGCAGCCTCTGCGGTTATATTAACTGAAGAGGACAGTAAGAATTGCCCTACCAATTCTTTAGTATGTAAAGACCCCTATTTGGCATATGCCAAAATTGTGAATTACTTATATCCTAAGTGTAAACAACAAGGATTTATTCACGAAAGTGCAGTAATTGGCCAGAAATGTATTATCGATGAAACAGTTTCTGTTTCTGCAAATGTTGTTATTGGTGACAATGTCACCATAAAAGCGGATTCTCATATAGGCGCAGGCAGTGTCATTGCCGATAATGTCTGTATAGGCACAAACACATCATTAATAGCAAACGTAACTTTATGCCATGATGTTGTTATTGGTGATAAAGTTATTCTTCATCCTGGTGTGGTGATTGGTGCAGATGGATTTGGCTTGGCACAAGAAAACGGGACATGGTTAAAAATTCCTCAATTGGGGTCTGTATTTATAGGTGATAATGTCGAAGTTGGTGCGAACACAACGATAGATAGAGGGGCGATTGAAGATACCATTATCGGTGCCGGTGTAAAAATTGATAATCAGGTTCAAATTGGCCATAACGTTGTAATTGGTGAAAATACGGCCATTGCAGGGTGCGTAGCTGTAGCGGGTAGCGTAACTTTAGGCAAAAGATGCCAAATTGGTGGTGGCAGTTGTCTAAATGGGCACATTAGCATTGTAGACGATGTTATTATTACCGGTATGACTGGTGTAGCAAATTCAATCAAATCCTCAGGAGTTTATTCATCTGCATTGCCAGCAATGGATAATGCTGTATGGAGAAGAAATGTGGTCAGGTATAAAAATCTGGATGAATTATTTAAAAAAATAATGAGTAAATTGGAATAAGGATGGAAAATTATTTATGCAAGATACTACAACAATGATTGATATAGAAAAAATACAGGCGCTATTACCACATCGATATCCATTTCTATTGATCGATCGAGTTATTGAAGTTGAAAAAGGTCAATCTATAAAGGCATTAAAAAATATTACATTCAATGAGCCGTTTTTTCAGGGCCACTTCCCCAATAAATCGGTCATGCCTGGTGTTTTAATTATTGAGGCAATGGCACAAGCCGCAGGTTTACTCGGTACATTAGGTATTGAAGAAGGAAAGCTTTCCAAAGATAGCTTATTCTATTTAGTAGGAGTAGATAAGGTTCGTTTTAGAAGGCCAGTAGTGCCAGGGGACCAATTAATTCTGGACGTGAATTTTATTACACTAAAAAGAAATATTTGGAAGTTTCATGCTTCTGCACATGTGGATTCACATTTAGTAACATCGGCAGAGATTTTAACCACAGTCATGGAATAATCCATGATACATTCGACTGCCATAATTCACCCTGAAGCTATTATTGGTACAGATGTAAGTATTGGACCATATTCCATAATTGGTCAGGATGTCTCAATTGGATCAGGCTCGATAATTGGTTCACATGTGGTCATAAATGGCCCAACCAAAATTGGTCCCAACAATAAAATATTTCATCACTGTTCGATTGGTGAAGATCCCCAGGATAAAAAATTTAAGCAAGAAAAAAACTCACGTCTGGAAATAGGTGAGGGAAATACTATTCGTGAATTTGTATCTATAAATCGTGGTACAGGTGAAGGCGGAGGTAAGACCCTCATTGGAGATAATAACTGGATCATGGCTTATGTTCATATCGCACATGATTGTATTATAGGAAATGAAGTTGTTTTTGCTAACAATGTCACTTTAGCCGGACATGTAGTAATTGAAGATTATGTGATCCTTGGTGGTTTCACAGGTGTGCATCAATTTTGTCGTGTAGGAAGCTATAGTTTTTCAGCAATTTCGTCTGTAATCGTTAAAGATGTTCCACCATATGTCCTGGTCTCAGGGAATTCAGCAAAACCATCAGGCCTTAACCGTGAGGGTCTAAAAAGGCATGGTTTTGATTCAACCACAATAAATATTTTACGCAAGGCTTACAAAACTATCTATAGAGATGGGTTAATACTTAAAGATGCGTTGCAGGTATTGTCAGAATTAGCTGTTGAATCAAATGAAGTAGAAGTCATGCGTTCATTCATTGCGATGTCACAACGTGGAATTGTAAGATAAATGAATTCGAATTTTTCAGTCAATAACAAAAGATAATACAATGCTTCGAATTGGTCTTGTCGCGGGCGAAGTATCAGGCGACACGCTTGGTGCCGGTCTGATAAATGAATTAAAAAAAAAGGTTGATGCATTAACGGTAGAAGGAATTGGTGGAGAGAAACTTGCGGCAACGGGGATGAGCGTTCTTTTCCCTATGGAACGTTTATCGGTCATGGGGGTTACAGAAGTTCTTGGTCGATACTCAGAGTTAAGAAGTATTAGAAATAAATTATTAGATAATTTTATTAAAAACCCTCCAGATGTGTTTATTGGAATAGATGCCCCGGATTTTAATCTATGGCTAGAAAAGAAATTACATGAGGCAGGAATAAAAACAGTGCATTATGTCAGTCCATCAGTTTGGGCATGGCGTGAGTATAGAGTAAAAAAAATTAAAGTTGCTGTTGATTTGATCCTTAATCTTTTTCCATTCGAGACAGCTATCTATAATAAGCATGGGATTCCAAACAGGTTTGTTGGTCACCCTCTCGCCGATAAGATTCCGGTTCAAAACAATACCCGCGTAGCCAGAGCCGAATTGAAATTAGCAGATGATAAAACCATCATTGCCTTACTGCCCGGAAGTCGTCTGAATGAAATAAAAAGAATCGCCGGACCTATATTGCAAGCGGCTGAAATAACCCAAAGTAAAAATCATAATCTCATTTTTATATGTGGATTAGTAAATGAAAAATCTAAAATTGAATTTCAACGAATTAAAAACGAGGTGGCACCAGATCTCGATGTTAATATTAGTATTGGCAATACCCACAGAATAATGGAAGCGGCAGATGTTATTATGCTCGCATCCGGAACAGCAACACTGGAAGCAATGTTGTATAAGAAACCAATGATAGTTGCTTATCGACTTTCTTTTCTTACCCATTTGATTGTCAAGCTGCTAGCCAAAATACCTTATGCTTCATTGCCTAATATTCTGGCGGGAAAATTATTAGTGCCTGAATGTTTGCAATCCAGATGTACGGCAGAAATATTGTCATGTGAATTAAATGCTCTGTTGAATTCAGATGAACACATGCAGAATATGAAAAATCAATTTACTGTCTTATCAACGCAGCTTAGGAGAAATGCTGATCTACAGGCTGCAAATGCAATACTCGAATTGGTCGATGGTGATAAATTTGATTGATTACTCTGCCATTAATGAACTTGAGCTATTGGCCGGGGTTGATGAAGTTGGTAGAGGACCCTTAGCTGGCCCCGTTGTTGCGGCTGCAGTAATTCTGGACCCGCTTCAGCCGATCAAAGGTTTGCAAGATTCAAAGAAAATAAGTCAAAAAAAACGTGAATCGCTGTCTGATGAAATTAAATCTAAAGCACTTGCCTGGGCTTTCGGACGTGCAGAGGTTGCTGAGATTGACGAATTGAACATCCTACATGCCAGTTTATTGGCAATGAAACGAGCCGTAGAAGCATTAGAGAAACAACCGGAAATGGTTGTTGTTGATGGACAATATACACCTGACATAGATTATAAAAAATTGGCCATAATCAAAGGTGATAGCCTGATCCCTGCGATAAGTGCCGCATCAATCATAGCTAAAGTTGAGCGTGATAATGAAATGATGAGTTTTGATGAGATCTATCCTGGATATGGTTTCTCATCACATAAAGGTTATCCTACTAAACAGCATATTAAAGCACTGGAAAATCTAGGCATCACAAAAATACACCGGCGTAGTTTTGGTCCTGTTTCAAAATATATTATGTAGTTATACAGAATGAGTTTTGTCCACTTACATCTTCATACTGAATTTTCTTTAATCGATGGTTTGATTAAGGTTGATGCATTATCGGCAAGAGCAGCAGATTTTGGGATGCCCGCTATTGCTGTTACCGAACAAGGCAATACATTTTCAGCAGTAAAATTTTATCGTTCTATGTTAAGGCAGGGTGTTAAACCGATTATAGGTGCTGAATTAAAAATAATTAATGAAGATATCGGTGAACCTACAAGTATTGTGATGTTATGTCAGCACATTGAAGGTTTTCAGAATTTATCAAGGCTAATAACACTCAGTTTTACTGAGGGTCAATATCGTGGCAATCCATTGATACAATATGAATGGATTAAAAAATATAATGAAGGACTCATTGTTATTGATTGTGCAGAAGCGGGTGACTTTTTCGGTTCACTTTCATTGCAGGATGAATCACGGATTGAGAGTAACCTGGAAAAATGGATATCCATTTTTCCAGACAGGTATTATTTTGAATTACAGAGAATAGGTAAAAAGGGTCAAAACACATATATAGGCCAGACAATCAAATACGCTGAAAAATATAATATTCCACTGGTCGCAAGTAATAATGTTCGTTTTATTGGTCAGGATGATTTTGAAGCACACGAAGCGCGTGTTTGTATTCAGCAGGGCTATACCTTGAATGACCCAAGACGGTTGAGGCAATATACTGATCAACAGTACTTGCGTAGCATTGATGAGATGCAGGAATTATTCTCGGATATTCCGGAAGCATTGGAAAATACTGTTAAGATTTCACAGCGATGTAATGTTGAATTTACACTAGGCGAACATTTCTTGCCTCATTTTCCAGTCAGTGAATCTGAAACTCAGGATGAGTGTCTGCTAAACGATTCAAAGGCAGGATTACAAAATATAATAAATGATAATAATATTCCCGAATCCAGTCATGAAGAATATTTTTCAAGATTACAACGTGAAATTGATGTCATCACCAGCATGGGTTTTTCCGGCTACTTTTTGATTGTCGCAGACTTTATACGCTGGGCTAAAGAAAATGGCATCCCTGTCGGTCCAGGGCGTGGTTCCGGCGCAGGCTCTTTGGTTGCTTATGCATTGGACATTACTGAGCTGGATCCTCTGGAATATGATCTGCTATTTGAACGTTTCCTGAATCCCGAACGCGTTTCCTTGCCTGATTTTGATGTTGATTTTTGCATGGATCGTCGAGACGAAGTCATTGAATACGTGGCTAATAAATATGGGCGGGACCATGTTTCACAAATTATCACTTACGGCACCATGGCTGCTAAAGCAGTAGTAAGGGATGTTGGCAGGGTATTGGGTTTTCCCTATGGTTTTGTAGATCAAATAGCAAAACTTATCCCTTTTGAATTGAATATGACTCTGGATCGAGCCTTGGCTGAAGAGAAGGTGCTTAGACAGCGTTACAAGGCTGAAGACGATGTAAAGTCTTTGTTAGATCTGGCTCAAAAGCTTGAGGGTTTGTCCAGGAATGCGGGTCGCCACGCTGGTGGCCTGGTGATAGCACCTAAACCCTTGTTTGATTATATGCCGCTTTATTGTGAGCAGGGTTCACAAGCAACTGTTACTCAGTTTGATATGGGTGATGTTGAGTCTATTGGTTTGGTTAAATTTGATTTTCTTGGCTTAAGAACTTTAACGATTATTGATTGGGCACTACGTGATATTAATCTTATAAAAAAGCAAGAAAACAAAGAGGCCATTAATATACGAAAAATTCCACTTGATGACCCGGCAACATATGAATTGATTCAGCGAATGGATACGACTGCTGTATTTCAGCTGGAATCAGATGGAATGAAGAAATTAATCAAGCGCCTTCAACCCGATGTCTTTGATGATTTGATTGCACTTGTAGCATTATTCAGACCCGGTCCATTACAGTCAGGAATGGTCGATGATTTTGTTGATAGAAAACATGGCCGTGCACGTGTGCAATATATGCATGATGATCTGGAATCAGTTTTAAAACCCACCTATGGCGTAATTCTTTACCAGGAGCAAGTCATGCAGATTGCTCAGATATTAGCTGGCTTTACCCTTGGTGCGGCTGACTTATTAAGACGTGCAATGGGAAAGAAAAAACCGGAAGAGATGGCAAAGCAACGCGCTATCTTTACTGACGGTGCCGTTAGTAGAGGCATTGATAAAAGACAGGCAACGATGATATTCGATTTAATGGAGAAGTTTGCAGGCTATGGTTTCAACAAGTCTCATTCTGCTGCATATGCTTTAGTTGCTTATCAAACTGCGTGGTTAAAGGCACACCATCCTGCAGCATTTATGGCCGCAGTATTGTCTTCTGACATGGATAATACGGATAAGGTCGTTACTTTATTAGAAGAGGTTAGACGGATGGATATAGAGTTATTGCCTCCATCGGTTAACCAGAGTCAATACAGTTTTACTATAATTGATGATAAAACCATCTGCTACGGTCTGGGAGCTATAAAAGGTGTTGGCGAATCAGCGATTGAATTATTAGTAAACGAAAGATCGGAAAATGGACCTTATTTAGATTTGTTTGATCTTTGTAAAAGAGTCGATTTGCGTAAAGCAAACCGACGAGTTCTGGATGCATTGATACGCTCAGGCTCCATGGATAGTCTGGGTGCTGGAAGAAGTACACTCGCACATAATCTCGCTAAGGCAATATCTATGGCAGAACAGCATAGCCAAAATAGCACTAGCGGGCAGGATGATATGTTTGGCCTGGAAATTTCTGACCAGTATTCAGATGAGACTTCAAATGATTCCACAATGTATGAAATAGTTACAGATTGGGAGCATAAGGAACGATTAACCGGTGAGAAGGACACGCTAGGCTTCTATCTCAAGGGACATCCGATTAATCGTTATGAAGAAGAACTCAAGGGGATAATAAGCTCAAGGTTAAATGCGTTTAAATTTGGTAGCGTCACTGTGGCAGGCTACATAATGAGCATACGAACACGTACCGGGAGCAGGGGGCGAATGGCGGAAATCCGTCTGGATGATAGAACAGCACGGGCATTAGTTAATGTTTATTCAGATGAATATCTAAAGTACAGGCATCTATTAGTTAAAGATCAACTTGTTATTATTAAGGGCAAGGCTATCGAGGATGATTATGTCGAAAGTGGTATATCAATCCGCGCCAATGAAATATTTAGTCTGGATGACATCAGAAAGACTAGCGCAAGACTTGTATTGAATATTGACTACGAGCTATTGAAGAATGGAGGAATAGAGCAACTCAAGAACACCCTCTCTCCGTTTACGAATGGAAGCTCGAATGTGTCTATTCACTACGATAACGGCAATGCCATCGCAGATCTCCATCTCGGAGAGGAATGGTGCCTGACAATCAATGACGATTTGATAGATAAATTATCAGAATCTATTGGCAAAGATAAAGTAAAAATAGATTATAATATGCGTCGCATTTAATAAATTGTGTATAACTGTATGAATTTTCTAGATTTTGAACAACCAATCGCTGAACTCGAAGCAAAAATAGAAGAGTTAAAACATGTCGGTAATGATAAAGAGATAAATATTACTGAAGAAATTACCAGGTTAAAAAAACGGAGTAGAGAGTTAACCAAGTCTATTTTCTCTGTATTGACACCCTGGCAGGTTTCCCAGATAGCGCGTCATCCACAGCGCCCCTATACGCTTGATTATATTGACCGAATATTTACTGATTTTGAAGAATTACATGGCGAGAGATATTTTGCTGATGATCCCGCTATCATAGCCGGGGTTGCACGGCTGGATGGTAAACCAGTTGCTGTCATTGGACATCAAAAAGGTCGAGATACCAGGGATAGGATTAAACAAAATTATGGTATGCCTAAACCTGAAGGTTATCGCAAGGCATTACGCATAATGCAATTGGCAGAACGATTTAATCTGCCGGTACTGACATTTATCGATACTCCAGGGGCATACCCTGGTATCGACGCCGAAGAGCGTGGGCAAAGTGAAGCAATTGCCAGAAATCTTATGGTGATGTCCGAATTGAAAACGCCAATAATCGCGACAGTCATTGGTGAGGGTGGTTCTGGTGGAGCATTAGCTATTGGTGTCGCCGATTGTTTGTTGATGTTGCAATACAGTACTTATTCTGTGATTTCTCCGGAGGGTTGTGCTTCAATTCTTTGGAAGAGCGCTGATAATGCTAAAGAAGCTGCTAAAGCTATGGGTATTACGGCACAAAGATTACATGAATTGAAATTGATTGACCGTATTATCGAAGAACCATTAGGTGGTGCTCACCGTAGCTTTGATGATATGGCAAATAAATTAAAATTGGCTCTTGTTGAAGAATTGGAACAGCTACGATCCATGCCAACACCAGAAGTTGTGTTACAAAGACAAAACAAATTTCGACAAATTGGCGAATTTAAACAGTAATAGTTCTCATCTCGCGGATACAATCTAAATAAGGCATATGACTAAATCTATGTCGACAGAGCTAATAGCCTACTATAATTTCGATACAATACTGAATGCTTTCCCACATGCAAAAAATATATGGATTGCATGTAGTGGAGGTATGGACTCCAGTGTTTTATTACATCTGGTCTACCTAAATAAAAATAAAATAAAACAAAAAATTAATGTTGTATATGTGAATCATGGACTTCAGGAAAAAAGCATTGAGTGGGGTAAGTTTTGCAAAAAAAAATCTGAGAAGTATGGTTTAGACTTTAGACAACTTGATATTAAAGAGAATACACCTGACGGTGTCAGTATAGAGGCATGGGCCAGAGAACAACGTTATGCTCTTATTGCGGAGCTTATGGAAGAAGATGATTTTTTGTTTACAGGTCATCATCAGGATGATCAGGTTGAAACATTTTTTCTGCAAGCATTAAGAGGAGGAGGGCCTAAGGGTCTTGCATCTATGCCAGTCTATAAAGGCTTTGCCGGCGGTATTCATGCCCGCCCATTACTAGAGGTTAATCGCAGTCAGTTATTATCTTACGCAAATGAAAATAATTTGAGCTGGTGTGAAGACACGAGTAATGCAAATGAAAAATATGATCGCAATTATTTGAGAAAAAATATATTGCCTGAGATCGAACATCGCTGGCCTGCATATCGTGAAACAACTCAGAGAATCATAAGGCATCAACAAGATTGTGCGTTATTGTTGCAGGAGATTGGCCTTGAAGATTTAAAGCTTGCTCTAAATGAAGACTCTGCGAGTTTGCAACTTGATGCATTAAAAATGTTAAGTATCAACAGACAAAAAAATCTGATTTTTACATGGTTAAAAGAACTACAGCTAGCGTCTCCCACTTCCAGACACATTGATCATATATTTTCGGATCTGATTTATACTGAAAATGAAAATATGCCTTGTGTGAATTGGAAAGATGTCGAAATAAGGCGGTATAGGCGAATTTTATATGCGTCGAAAGTGATGTCAAAAAATAATGTGAAAAATGAATATAACTGGGATATAAGCAAGCCTTTAAGAATAATGGATGAAGTACTCATTGCAAAATCAAATGTTGGTTTAGGCCTTTCGAAAGAAAAAATAAAGGATTCATGCATAGTAATAAAATATAGGCAGGGCGGTGAAAAGATACGGCCACACAATAAGTCGCATTCAATTTCAGTCAAACAATTATTTCAGGAAAGTGGTGTTCTGCCTTGGGTAAGAGATAGATTCCCATTAATTTATATAGATAATGAATTAGCTCTTATTCCGGGCTTATGTGTTGACAAAAACTATTCAGCAAATAATCAAGAGTCATCATTCCAGATTGAATGGTCAGGCTATGAGAAAGCGATTCAATAATGCGTGATAATATATTTTCTCTCGCCTATGCATGTTTGTCAGAATATCAGTTGGATGATAAATTGTCATTATCCGAAAAAACAGCCAAGACTATATTGTCTCGTTACGTTGGCATAACGCCGGCTAAAATAGACTGTGAATCAATAAAGCCGGGACGACCAGATAAGCCAGCGCTTATTGCACCAAAAAACTTACCTAAACGAAATATTCAAACGATAGAAGGCCGTGCGGCAATGCTTCATTCTTTTGCGCATATAGAATTTAATGCAATTAATCTTGTCTGGGATTTGATCTGTCGATTTCAAAATATGCCGATGGAATTTTATTTAGATTGGGCGCAGGTTGCTGCAGAAGAAACCCGGCATTTTCAATTATTGAGAAAACAGCTAAATCAACTGGGGTATGATTATGGAGATTTTTCTGCTCATAACGGTCTTTGGGAAATAGCAGATAAAACTGCGCATGATTTGTTATTACGTCTGGCAGTAGTTCCACGAATAATGGAAGCACGAGGACTGGATGTTACGCCAGATTTAATTAATCGCTTTCGTCAAATTAAAGATGAGGAGACAAGTTTGCTACTTGAGCTAATACTTGATGAACAAATCGGGCATGTGCAAATTGGGACAAAATGGTATCGTTATCAGTGTGATAAATTAAATCTGGATCCAGAAGTAACATTCGAAAAAATAATAAGAGAATACATGCCATCAAATAAATCAAAAAAAATAAATCATGAAGCCAGGTTGATGGCGGGGTTCAGTCAGTCAGAACTTCAGTACATTATTACTCATTAACAGATGTATAAATAGTCACGAATATGTTTAAAAAAATAATATCAATATTTTCCAGGGATAATAAAAAAAGCTTATCTGTTGACCATGTGCAGCCTGTTACGATGCGCGAACGGGAGCGTCAAGTATACGATATAGAGCAATTGACATCTCAAAAATTATATGAGAAATGGTTGTCTAAAGACAAATGGTTGCTTCATAAAGAAGCAATACCTTTGCTGTTTGGACTAAACCCCGATGCAAAACGAAGTGATGAGTATGAAACTGATAAGGTAGATGAATTATGGATCCATGCAAAGGATTGTGTTCAAAAAAAATTATTACATGTTGTAAATCCGGAACAAGCAGATAATGATTGGGAGGTCTTGCCTGTCGATTTTTATAGGTGGGCAACAGTTAGTCGAATAACCGTCCCAGCGGAGTTTAGTACGCTAATGGCTTTCGTTATGCAAGTAGTTAAGTCGGAGAATGGAAGTTCTTATAAACGAGTAGAAGGCGCACAAGATTCAAATTATCAAAAACATAAAGAGATCGTTCTGGGTGCTGCTATATCATTATTGGTTAATGCGCCAGAGCAATGCAAGAACAATGATGAGTTTGTGATTGATAATATTGCGAGATTAATAATTGAGAATAAAAAAGAATGGTTTGGTGAGGATAATCTTTTATTAGAAAAGTCAGAAATGATCACCTTAATAAATGATTATATTAATTTAACTAAACCTGTTTTATAAAAAAAACCTGAATGAGTTAATCTATTAAAGTTTTGTTTTCTGCATTACAGTTGGTTCTTCAAGAGAGTAATCAGACGCATGTTGTGTGAAACGTAAAAAAACATCTCCTATTTCGATAGCATCGCCTTCGTGTAATTCTGCTTTACCGACCTTTTCATTGTTAATATAAACGCCATTCATGGAGTTCATGTCAATTATATTGAATGTGCCATTTATATTTCTCTGTATTTCTGCATGACGTCTTGAAAGTGACGTATCATCAAGTGTAAGTTCATTATCCTTACTACGCCCGATTCGCCAGATTGAGCGAGTTATTGGATACCGTGTTTCTTTATCGTCATCTGCGATTAAATAGGCATAAGGTCTATAATCAGTATTTGTATCGATAACTGATACAGGCCTTCGATTCCATAAAAGAAACAAGGTGATTAAAATAAATATAATAATAATTATAAATGCAGCTGGCAGACCATACCAAAGCCATAGGTTAATGGTCTGATTATCTGCCTGTTTTGTAACGATCTGGATTGGTTGCTTGTTGTTAAGATTTTCCTGAGTTGGTGCATTACTGACGTTAGCTGATGTTAACGTTTGTTTAGCGGCAGGTATTTTTACAACTTTAATTCTGATCGGTATATCTATGCTTTCCTGAGCTTTGATTGTTTTCAGTGTCAGCGTGATTTTATCGGGCGTTGAAGTATTATTAGTTAAAACATTAAGGTCAACAGAAAAGGAACCACCATTATCGATATTGTTAATCAATGGGTTTAACTTATCTGAAGACAGATTATAGTTCATGTCTGTTTCAATATAATCCCCACCCGTCTCTTCGCTTAACCTTCTAATGGTTTGTAAAGCTACCGACAATGTAATTGTTCTTGGATATCCTATTGAATTTATGACTACGCTATTTTTTCTTGCAGCCTTGATAACATCTGAATGGAAGTAGGCTTTATCTTCAGCCTGTCCATCTGATAGTAATATAATTAACTTTCTACTGGCATCAGTTGATTTCAGCTTTTCAATAGCTTCAATTAAATTACGATATAGTTCCGTTGTTTTCCCTGATGCTTGTAATGAATCAAGAGATTTAGACAATAAAAAAGTTGTTGTTCCTATAGGAGATAGGATACGTATGGTTTTATCAAATGATGCCAGCCCTGCTTTCTGGTGGGGCTTTAGGTCAGTTAATAATTCTTTTATCTGAGATTTATTTTTTTCTACTACATTCTGTCTATTTGGATCGCTTGTATCAACCAGGAACAATATTGCAGTTGTTTCACCCTTGCTTGGATAAGAAGTGATGTTGCTGGCTTCAAGTATTATATCATTTGCTTTAACTTCTATATCAACACGGGATGTCTGATTGAGAGGCCTGTAATTGCAATCAAGTCTCTTAGCGGTTTGTTGACAATTGATATCAAAATTATCAGTCAGTGTGTTCCATGCAGATACTTGTTGAACAAGTATGGATAAACATACAAATAATAATAAAGGTAAGGTCCTTTTCAATTATATGTAACCTCTACTTATCAGGAAAAAGAGGGTCTGGTAAGTCGTAAAATTCAATATGAACTGATTTGACACCTCTTCTTTGCTCATTAGTTTGTAGCATTGTTTCATCCGGATCTTTAAACTCACCAAGTTGAGCAATATCTTTATCTAACTTTGCTTTAACATTTATTATTTTTTCATGTAGTTCATTCGAGTATTCTAACTCATAAGCTCTTGGTTCAGATGTACTCGACATATTTTCAATCTCGGACAACCACAAATAGATTGAGCCTTCTTTTCCGGTTTCTTTATTAGGCTGTTCTACATGAGCCGAAATCAAACGAAATTGTGATGGTAGATTTTCAGTTGTTGGCCAACCGAGTAATGGTGGAAAAGAATAGTAAGTCACAACATAAAATGCTGACGTAATAATGATAGTCGCCGCTTTTACTTTCCAGGACCATTTAGAATAAAGGTTTATACTAAGTAAAAGTAAGCCTATTAATATATAAGCTGAAATTATCCCGGTTATACCCAATATCACAGTTATTTCTCCAGTATTTTTATTATTTAGCCAAGTTCAACAAGATTTTTTGGCAGAAAATTTATGCCGTATACATTTCCATCGCCACCAATCTTAAAGCGCAATGCTGTTTTTTCATCGCCTCTTTTTTCGAGATTAACCGTGCCATAGTATACAACTTCCAATTTGGGATTTACTTTGACTAATCTCACATTTACGTCAACTGGTGTGCCTGTTTCAGAGGCGTAGTAATGTAAATTGACAATATATTCACCTTTTACGACACCACGAAGTGTCACAACTTCCTGATTTAGCGGGTTCTGTACTTCCTCTCCAGCTATAGTAATCGTGTCATTGACTAAGCCACGATCATCACGATCCAGATGCAGTAAGCCAGCTTCGGGGGTTCGAAACCAGAGTATTTGGCCTTCTGGATCTTCTACCCAAGTATCAACATCATCTGGGCTATTATCTGCCCAGGTTATAGTGAGTATGTATTCTGCTTTTGGATCAATAATGCCTGATTTTGCTTCCGGATTCATAAACATAATGGCGACTAGAAATAAAAATGTGAAGCCCAGAAGCGCATTAAACAATAAATCTGTGAATGGATCAGAGCGTAGACGATCTTTAACACTCATCAGTACGATTAATTTCCGTTAAGTTTTGGAATGACATGAACTTGTGTCAAATGACGTGTTAATTCGATAAGTTCATCAGCATGCCTGTCAAGCATATGATATTGAATAGCGGATAATATGCTGCAGGTTAACCCGGCAAGTGTCGTATAAAGTGCGGTGCCCATACCATTACTCATGTGTTTTAAAATTTGCTGCATACCACTGACATCAAAATCTGCAATATTGGCGACTGAACCGAGCATAAATATAAAGCCTATAATAGTGCCGAGTAGACCTAGTTTTAACATCATGTCTGAAACCAGCCAACCGATTTCCTGTGGACCTTTTAAGCGGGATTCATAGACATCAATTAAATCCGATGATGAGCCCGGCTCTTCAGTATTATTTTTGTTTTTGTAACGATAATGGAGATCTCTAATATATTCGGTCATGAAGCAATCCGGCAGCTTGATATTGGAATTAACATAAACGTCTTCATCATCAATAGTTAAATCCAGCTTTCCTTCCTTTTTAATTATATCGTCAACTTTTCTGGATAGATTTGTTTGTAATGAAAGCGTGTAAATTCTACCACTACAGTGCAGGGTGACGAGAAGATAAGCCAATGCGATAACCCAGCAAATCTTGCTTTGGTCTACACTGAATAGCAGAGAAATAATATCTTTATTCCATGCAATAATCAGTGCAAATGCAATAAGTCCGGTTAAAATCAGCCAGCGGAGAAGTAGACTATGTTCAGGTTGTTCTTTCATTATTAGCTAATACCATTATTAGTTTTGTTCAAGAATAAACGGGTCTTCTGACGCAGCATATTCTATCATCGAGTGTAATATTTTATTGATATTTTTCGATATTTCATCCATTTTCGGATTACTAGTTTTGGACGGTATAAGGCGTGTGCCTACCGTCACAAAGTCATTTGAATCAGTTATGGTTATCTTGTAAGGACAGTAATTTATATATGCAGGTGCTACCCTCAACATTTCTTCGGCTAAAGTAAGGTTGCAAAATAACAGAATCTCATTTCGTGGAAAATCAGTATTCCCTCGTTCCTGTATGGCATTCCCAATGTGCAAGCGATTTATAATGCGAAAGTTATTTTCTGTAATCGCAAATTCTGAATCTTGCACTACATTTTGGAAAGATTTTTTTGTTTGTATTTGATAAATTTGCTCTACCTCATTCGTACATCCCATAATAAATAATATGGAACAGAGTGAGATAAACCAAAATTGATTTTTATTCAAAATCATCAGAAAGCCCGTTACATCTTTTGAAGCAATGAGTGAATAAGTCTTTACGATTAATGAGAAACATAATTCTTTATTCTTTTATGATGACCGGGGTACCGATAGCTACGAATTTTCTAAGGTCATTTATTTCCTCATTGGTTAATGCAATACAACCATTGGTCCAATTCAAAGCCTGATGGATTGTTAGTTTTTTATCATTTGTGACACCAAGCCCATGTATACCTATGAAGCCCCCTAAATTTGTGTCTTGAGGTGGTGATTCACGCTTTTTGTACGCAGTCGCTATACGTTTAAAATTTTCGGCATCTATAATCTCATTTTTGTAACCGTACCAGGCATCAATCAGATTTGGGTAATTCAGTTGAATAAAATAATGAAATCGACTGCTTTCCTTGAAACTGGTTACCTTGTATACCCCGAGCGGTGTTTTGCTGTCGCCACGTAATCGTTTTGTCCCTTTTCCACCTTTTCCGCTGGCAATGTGATATTTTTTAATTACTTGGCCGGACTTTTCAACGGTGAGTTCATTATTCTGCTTCGATATCATTAATTGATATTCATTGGCCTGTACCCACGATGTGCTCGTGAGTAGAAGTAATATAATAGAAATGATGGTGAAATATTGTTGCATTATGATTTAATCTAAAATCAGATTGGCATTTCACTGCCAAAAGTTATTTTGAGATAGTATTATCCTGATATTGATGGCCAAATGCCAGATAGTTCAATCCAACACTAGTTTAAGCAAATCAACCTTGAGGTATAAGATTTATCATGGAAATTGAGCGCTACAGTACTACCGCTATAATTATTCACTGGATTATGGCTCTCCTAATCATTGCAATGATTGGTCTTGGTATCTATATGGTCGATTTGCCAAAGGGCAGTGATGAACGAAGCTGGTTTTTTGCACTACACAAATCATTAGGCCTGACTTTGGCTTTATTGGCATTTTTCAGACTTAGTTGGAGGCTAATTAGAAAACCACCGGCTTTACCTTCTATTGTCTCTGCTACACATCAGAAACTGGCTAAAGCAACACACCATTTATTGTACCTCATGATGTTTATTCAGCCAGTTACAGGCTATATATCTTCTTCATTTAGTGGTTACAAAACCAGGTTTTGGGGAGTGCCTTTGCCCCATTGGGGTTGGAAAAACCCGGATTTAAATGAGTTATTCACCGAAATCCACGAGATCAGTGCTATCTGTCTGAGTGTCCTTATCCTTCTTCATATTGCCGGCGTGTTTTACCATCTACACAGGAAGGAAACTGAGATCTTTAAAAGGATGTGGTTTAAATAACAAAGTTTAGTTGAAGGGGATTTGCATTTTCAAGTATTCGTATCTACGCCTTAGGCATGTGTTATTAATATGCGGGCATAAAAAAAGGGTCTTGCGACCCTTTTATACTTCAGCTTGTTCAACAATTACTTGTTGTTGATGTACATGGTGACTTCGAAGCCAAAACGAATGTCACTATATTCTGGAGTTTCCCATTTCATGTTTAACTCTCCTTATATGTTATTAGTTAATAAAACCCAAATTTGATTTGGGACACAAATTTAGTGTGCAACTAATTTAATCCATTAATCATGCCAGATTATTGACTATTTAAAATAATCAATAAAAACAGTTATATATAATATTCTTTATTGTCTTTTAGGTGATATTTTGTTTAAGTTTGGTTAATTACATCCAATAATTTGGTTCATTATAACCATAATAAGTTATACTCCGAACATGACATTCAGAAGGCCTAAGTCACTAAAAAATCTATTATTTCTGCATGAGGTCGCAATATTATTTCTTGTTGCGGTTACAGGGCTCCTTGGTGGGTTATCGGCTTATTTTTGGCAACAGAATTCGGCAGAATCGGTACGTATCAATGCCATGTTCTATCTGACCGAACAGATAAGAGGTGAGCTATACGCACAAATCCAGGAAATGATCCGAGCTCGAGTGCTGGAAGATGCGCGCGCATTTGAGGCTTATCCTGAGTATTCGCGCAGTATTTCTGAACGTTTCAATGAACTACGTCGTCGTTCGCGATCCAGAGAAGCAGACACAGCGATTCAAGAATTAAATTTATCGTATCGTGAGATTCAACGCGACATGAACAATATCTTTGATAATCCCTATGTCGCGGATCAATTTGCAAGAATTCAAATCCTCAACCCTGCTTTTGCTCAACAGATGGTGGGTAAATTTGAAAGTCGATATAGCGCCTTTAAAGAAGTATTAACTAATCAGCATAAAAAGCTGGATGAGACTTTGGCCATGTGGACAAAATTCGCACCGTTCATTATTCCGATACCGTTATTTATTGCGTTTATTATTGTTATTTACACCAGACAAGTGATGCGTAAGGGCTTTATTAAGCCGATTGCTAATGTCATGCGCGGTGCTGGTGAGATTAGTCACGGCAATCTCGAATATCATATTGGCGTAGAGGGTGTAGAAGAGGTTTCCGATTTGGCAATGGCCATTAATAAAATGGCCGTTGAATTAGCAGAAAATAGAGAAGCATTGATAGAAAACGAACGACAAGCTGCATTAGGTGCATTGGTGCCGGTGGTTGCGCATAATATACGAAATCCTTTAGCCAGTATTCGTGCTACAGCACAATTACTTGAACATGCGGAAAATCAGAATGAAATAAATGAATCTAAACAGGCCATTATTGAAACGATAGATCGGTTGGGACGTTGGGTCAGTTCATTGGTTTCTTATCTACATCCTTTAAAACCAAATCTGGTTGAAGCTAAGGCCTCAGATCTTGTCGACGCTGCATTAGGGTTATTAATAAATAAAATTGTTGAGAAAAAAATTGAGGTTACAAAAACAGGCTGGGAAATAACTCAAGTCTTAAATGTTGATCCTGATTTAATGGAGCAAGCCTTGTATACACTATTAGCCAATGCAGTAGATGCATCGCCGGTGTCAGGCAATATAAAAATATCACTGATTCTTTCAGAAGATTATATTGAGATTCATATACTGGATAATGGTCCTGGGCTGCCGTTTGAACCTAAACCCAGCAATTTTGAACCCGGGCCATCAACGAAACGTTTTGGAACGGGTTTAGGTATTCCTATTGCATTCAAGATCTGTCAAAAACATGGTTGGAACTTAACGTTTAACGTAATTGAAGATCAAGGTACGGAAGTGATTATTACAGCACCCATTCATCTTATAAGTGAGGTAAGTACGAGTGAATGATTCTTTAACTACATCGGCCGAAGTCCCGGTATTGGAGAAAAATATTTTATTGGTAGAAGACGAGGCAGTCTTTGCCAAAGCTGTAAAAAAACATTTAGAACGGGCTGGTTATAATATCAATCTGGCGGCAGATCTGGAAACTGCGAGAGCAGCCTTTAAAGACAATGCGCCTGATTTGGTGTTGTTAGATATGCGCTTGCCAGATGGGTCCGGACTTGATTTATTATCAGAAATAAGAGCATTGAACCCGAGCATAGCAGTCCTTGTTATGTCTGCTTACGGTGAGTTGGAAGATGCTGTTTCGGCAATGAAGCTCGGAGCTTCTGATTATTTGAAAAAACCCATTGATCTGGATGAATTATTACTCAATGTAGAAAAAGTATTTGATAAAAATGAATTAACTCAAAAACTGACTTACTCAGCAAAACGCGAACAACATGCAACCGAGACTGTTGCCTTTCTAGGTGAATGTAAAAAGGTAAAAGATGTCCGGGGACAAGTAGAGCGTATATCAAAACTTGCGCAATCCGGTTCAGTCATTCCACCTACGGTTCTTATACTGGGAGAAACAGGCACAGGTAAAGACGTCATTGCACGTTTATTACATGCAAGAAGTAGTCGTTATCAAAAACCTTTTGTTCATGTTGATTGTGCATCTTTACCAAAAGAACTGATTGAATCTGAATTGTTCGGGCATGAAAAAGGTGCTTTTACTAATGCACATGTTGCACGTACCGGTCTAATAGAAGCCGCAGAAGATGGCGTGTTATTTCTTGATGAAATTGGTGAATTACCTCTCGATTTACAATCCAAATTATTAGCTGTGTTGGAAAGAAGAACATTACGACGTGTAGGAACAACACAGGAACGCCCGGTTGCTGCCTGGATAATTGCAGCAACCAACCGTGACATTGAATCATTAGCAGAGCAGGGTGAATTTAGATCAGATCTTTATTATCGCTTGAATGTGATTTCTTTAGCTATGCCTGCTTTACAAGAGCGTGGTGATGATATTTTATTGCTAGCTAATCATTTTGCTGAACAAACATCCAGGCGTTATGGTTTAAAGTTTAATTGCTTTACTGATGAAGCGTCCGAAGCCTTAATGGATTACCACTGGCCAGGTAATATTCGTGAAATGAAACACTTGATCGAACGTGCGGTTTTGTTAAACGGCGGAGGGACAGTTGACGATGACATTCTTGGGCTTGATAAAAAATATATATCCGAATGCCATGAACACGAAATAAATGAGGATCTGACTCTCGGTGAAGCTGAATTGCATCTAATAAAGCAAGCATTAGAAAGAACTAATCGTAATGTGTCAAAAGCAGCAAGAGAACTGGGGATTACTCGTATGGCATTACGTTATCGAATTAAAAAGTATGATTTGTAAATTCTATAGGAATTAAAAATATATCATTACGGCATATAGGCTAAAAAAATAATGAATTATAAAACTTCTTTCTTAATAGCAGTTATTTGTAACTTGATGTTTACAGGTATGAGTGTTGTATATGCTGATGTGGATGTCCCTGAAAATGGGGTTTCACTTCCGGGTGGTCATCGGTGGGATTGCAAAGAAGGTTATTGGAAGAATATTCGTCGCAAGAGTTGTGACAAAGTAAATGTTCCTGAGAATGGCTATCTTGCCTATGATGGTCATAGTTGGGTTTGTGACAAGGGTTTTGTAAGAAACAACAAAAAAGAACGTTGCGATAAGATCATTATTCCAACGAATGCTAATCTGGCTTCTGATGGTCATAGCTGGTACTGCAATGAAGGCTACCGGGAGAATCTTCGCGAGAATAAGTGCGATAGTATAAAAAACGATTAATAGCTAATTTATTGTTCTATACCTAATGCAGTTTCATTCTTGGTTTTGTTTTCTGTGTCAGGAAGTTTGCAATGGTTGTTAGTGTTACACGAATAACGCCTTGAATGACAACTTGATGCATTTTATAGAGTGACCAATAAACAAACCTGGCTAATACTCCTTCAATCATGATACTACCCGCTTTTTTCCCAAGCAGATTGCCCATCATGTTGCCAACAGTCGAGTAGCGATTCAGATTAATCAATGATCCGTAATCAACATAAGTATATGTTGGCACGGGTTTATTATTCATGCGATTGATTATCGATTTAAATAACATAGTTGCTTGCTGATTAGCAGCTTGCGCTCGTGGCGGTACGTTCTGGTCAGTCCCTTTCATAGGACATGCGGCGCAATCACCCATTGCAAAAATATTTTCATCACGCGTTGTTTCTAATGTTTCTTTCACAATGAGCTGATTAATCCTATTGGTTTCGAGGCCATCTATTTCTGCTAAAAAGTCAGGTGCCTTAATGCCTGCTGCCCAGACTTTAATTTCAGAGGGGATGAACCCACCTTTGTCTGTAACATAACCTAATTCAGTTGCTTCAGAAATCCGATGGTTTGTTAAAACTTCAACGTCTATTTTATTGAGTGCATTTGTGGTTTTTTCTGATAGATCTGGTGGAAGGGCAGGTAGTATTCTTTCTGCGGCTTCAATTATCGTAATTTTTACATTTTCTTTAGGGATACCATCAAGACCGAATTCGACTAATTGGTTAATAGCTTCATGCAATTCAGCGGACAACTCAACACCCGTTGCGCCAGCTCCGGCAATGGCTATCTTCAATTGTCCTTCACGCAGTCCTGTGGTTTGTGCATGAGCCGTATAAGCATTTTTGAAAAAATGCTGATGAAATAAATCTGCTTCTACTCGAGTATCTAAAAACATGCAGTGGTCTTTTATACCTTTGATACCAAAGTCATTGGTTATACTGCCAACAGCAAACACCAGAGTGTCATATTTGAAGGTGCGCCGTGGAATATATTCAACGCCATTAACATCAAGTGTTGGGGTCAGGCTAATCTCTTGTTTTTGCCTATCTAAAGTGTCCATGCGACCAAGCCTGAATCTGAAGTGGTTTTTATGGCCTAATGCCAGATAACTTAACTCGTCATCATAGGAATTTAAGGTGCCCGCGGCGACTTCATGAAGAAGTGGTTTCCACAAGTGAGTCAATGTGGCATCGACAAGTGTAATCTCGGCTTTTTTCTTTTTTCCTAACTTCTTACCGAGTCTTGCTGCCAATTCCAGACCGCCAGCGCCACCGCCAATGATAATAATTTTATGTAAATCTTCTTGTGAACTCATAAATGCTGTGAATTTGATTAAATTTTTAGTTTTTAGCAAGATTGGTTATATCATGTCTTCAAAAATGGCTCTATGAGTATTTTTTGACTATTTAATAATATTAACTAGTTCACCGAAATAAAAGTATGAAATTAATAAAGGAAATAAAAATGGATAAACAGACAGAAACAGAAGTTGAAGCTGCTGCATTTCGCCAATTAGTGAAACATCTCCGTGAACATACTGATGTTCAGAATATCGATTTAATGAATTTGGCCGGTTTTTGCCGTAATTGTCTCTCTAAATGGTATGTCTCTGCTGCTGAAGATAAAGGCATCGAGATAGATTACGAATCAGCACGGGAATACATTTATGGTATGCCATATTCTGAATGGAAAAGCCGTTATCAGAAATAATGTTTCTGGTAGGGGTTAATATTTATCAATTATTCACGATTAGTAGACGGGGATAAGGCGATAACCTTTAATTTGTAATTGATTTAATAAGCCTTTTTCTTCAGTTAAATGAGAAGCTCCAACCGCAACAAAGACATTGCCTCCTGAAAATTCTTTTTCTATGCGATTTAACATTCTGCTGTTGCGGTCATAAAGAATACGTTGCATGAAGCGCTCAAATACATCCTCGTCGTAATGTGCTTGATTATTGTACGCAACCAATCCCTCTAGATCCCTGGCCAAATAAATATCCATCAAATTTTGTGTGTCACGAATTATTTGTTTGTGATTGCAGACGGTATCTTTAAGGATTATCAACTGGTCATCCATTGCTAAACCATCGAGGGCGGTGAGTATTTCACTCATTGTCTCCAGGGATTTGACGCCAAGTTGATGCTGTAGTGCCAATTGTAATAAGTTGTCTTCCAGAGTGGGCGCTCTAATCGGTATTGGTCTTCCAATCAGGCTGAATACTGCCCAGGGCTTCATGAATTTGACTTGCTCCTGACTAACACCATAATCCTGTATTTGTATGTTTAATTCATTAAAAATGGCATTCTCAAGCAGATAGTCTAGCTGTTGATCTCCCTTGAAAGTCATCATTTTAAGAAAAGTCTGGTTAGCTGATTGGTCAGGGATTGTTTCCATAAGTAACAATTTGCTTTCTAATAAGGCCTTACGAACCTGTGCCGGTATGGCACTAATAGCAATATCCTGGGAATGCATGGTCCCGAACAGATAATTTATCTTACCTGCAGGATTTTCTATTTTCCAAAGCAGGCCACTCTTGAAATGTCCCGTGTGATTTTGTCTTACATCTTGTTCGGAATCTTCTATAACAGACCTAAAATCGCTACATGCTTCGGATAAACTATATTCCGCATACGACAATGATGACATTATCAACAGACAAAATAGATAAATAGCTATATTATTCATGGACATAAAATTTATTCTGGTAAGACACAAGGTTATTCTGTATTTGCTGGAAGTAGATTAATAATAATTTATATCAGAGTTACGCTTCATCATGAACAATGTAATTAATCCGACAAGCCCAGTACATACGTTCAGGCATAAATCATGTCTTTTTATATTGTTTCTATCTGTACTAGCGATTCAGGCTTGCGCTAAATATACCTATAATGATGTTCCCATCAATAACACGAATATATCAAATGAAATTAATTCCTGGTCAATTAATGACTCGGGATTGAATCATTTTTTAATAACAAATGGCCTTGCCGCAGAAAGCTTGATGAGTAATTTGTTTTCGATTAAACGTTTGTATTTAACCGGCCTGTATTATGATCCAGAAATGCAAGTAGCTTATAGAAAATGGAAGCAAGCTAAAATTGCCTTGGACCATAATGACTATAGCATTAATCCTAAGATATCATCCCCACTCGAACACCACAGTGATAATACCGATACATCAAACCTATGGTCGATTGGTGCTGTTATAAGCTTTATCTACGAACGCAAAGGTAAACGAGAGGCAAGAAAAGCGAAAGCTGAAGTGGATCTGCTTAATGCAACTTTGAAAATCAAGCAACTTGCTTTAAATCGGTATGGCCTGTTTGAAGAGCGTTATCATGCTTATGTTATTAAGCAGGCAGAAATCATTGAGATAAGAAATGAAATAAGCGTTCTAAAAGAATTATTGGCCCAATTACAGAATCAATATCAATTGGGTGCAGTGAGTCATTTTGAATTAAACAACACGAAGTTAGAGTTACAGCAAGGCGTATTTCAGCTCAGTATTGAGGAAAATAACGTACTAAAATTAACTGATGAATTACTCGCAATGACTCAGCTAATCTATTCTGATTTAGAGAATATTGAGATTCTAAGTACGTCACCACGGTTGTTTGAAAATACTGAATACCAAGCATCGGAATACTTCACCGCTGATTTTTCTGATTTACAAAAAATAATGTTGGATAGTCATATCGATATGGCAATTAAATTAAATCATTATGCTTTAGCAGAAGCTGATCTTAAGTTATTAATCGAAAAACAATACCCTGACATTGTCCTATCGCCGGGTTTTATTTTTGATCAGTCTGATAATGTATGGTCTTTAGGTTCTTCATGGGTATTACCTCTTTTTGAAAAGACACAGCAGAATCTTAATATATTAACTGCACTTGAAGAGCGGAGAATAAAACAGCAGGAAATCACGGTCTTACAAAAAGAATTATTAAATGCTTTATACAAAAGTCACCACTCCATATCCCGCCATAAAGAAGCTATTAAAATCAGCGATGAGATCGTCCGTTCTATTGAGGACCGTATGGAAGAAATTGAAACCCAGATCGATATGGGCGGTGTTGATCAAACAGCATTGCTCAGGAATAGAATTGAATTATATAAAGCCAGACAGGAACAAATGCATATCTATAAAGAAGCAATAAATGCAATACTTGAGTTTGAACATCTTTTGCACAGTACACATTCCAATGTAAATATAAATGATGTCATCACGAAATGGCTGGAACAGATTGAAGAGAGATTAAATGATGAATTGGTTAATTAAATCCTTTCTGGTTTTACTGGTAATTAGTTTGATACTTTTTTTGACTGTACAGATTACAGATGAAAATGTAATCAATGAACTGATAAATAATCAGCAATCAGATGAAGACGATGAGCAATCGGAACAAGAAAGAATATCAATTATTGATGGTTATAAGGCAATTCAACTCGATGAAGAAGTTATTTTGGTATCAGGTCTGGAGTTTGAAGAAATAAAAGTAATCTCAATTAGTCCGCAATTTATGGCCTATGCCGAGGTTATTGATGTATCAGAACTGGTTTCACTTAAAACAGAATATGATGGTCTTATTGCCGATCGGAATATTGTTCAAAGTAGTTTGCAGAATCAAAATAAAATCCTTGAGCGTGCAAATGCATTGCATAAGGCAAAAAGTCTTTCCACACGCGAATTGGAAAAAAATCTTGCTGACCGTGATCAGAAGATTGCCGAATTAAATGCCTACAATACCCGTGTTCATAGTTTTGTTTATAGCATCAAGTCTTCATGGGGAGAGCAATTAGCCAGTTTTATACTGAATAAAGAAAAGCAGAGCGAATTTGATCTTTTAGCCTCATATCAAATAAGCCTCATATTATTGTCGTTACCCAAAAACAAGGTGATGGATTTTGAACAACAAAACGTTTTTGTAAATAATCTAAATCAGAGGGAAACAGCACGAGTAGCTACTTATCTGGATCGTGCAAACCGGATTAATAATTCATTATATGGTGAAAGCTTTTTCTATCTATTGAAATCAGAAAAAGTCAGGGCAGGCATGCGTTTATTTGCGTGGATAGAGGAAGCTGACACTGATATAGAAGGTTACTTCGTGACAGATAATGCCACTATCTGGTATGCCAATGAACCGTGGGTCTATGTGAAACGTGGCGAAGACCTGTTTATTCGCAAACCGCTAGGCACTGCTAGAAGAATGGATAATGGTTGGTTATTGGAAGATAAATTACTTGCCGATGATGAATTACTGGTAACAAAGGGTAGTCAAACACTATTATCAGAAGAGTTTAAATGGGCCATCCCTGATGAAAATGATGATTAATTTACTCTAACCTCACTCATGCTCTCAACCTTAGTCAGATTTTCTATACATTATCGTGGTGTTGTTATCGCTATTGCGGCGCTATTAATGTTTTATAGTGTTTATCAATTATCTCGTGCCGGCCTGGATATCTTTCCTGAATTTTCACCTAACCTGATTGTTGTACAAACAGAAGCGCCTGGTTACTCCACAGAGCAAGTTGAAATACTGGTTACTCGACCAATAGAAACTGCATTGTCAGGTTTAATTGGCATAGATCATGTACGTTCAGAATCGATACAGGGCTTATCGATAGTAAACATTTATTTTGACGAAGACACAGATATCTATCGTAATCGACAGCTTGTATCTGAACGGCTAGCCGGCTTAACTAATTTATTGCCTGAAGGCGTTGGACCTGCTGTGCCAGTACCAATGGCATCCTCATCAGCAACTATACTTACCATCGGGGTAACTTCTCCCGGCAAGGATTTGATGACATTACGCAGTATGGTTGACTGGAATCTTGTGCCCACGATTTTAAGTGTGCCGGGCGTAGCTGATGTCAATGTTTTTGGTGGTGATGTAAAGCAATTACAAATTCAAATTAATGAAGACAAACTCAAACAATATGGAATAGGTATCAATGAGGTTGCCGATGCAGCAAAGCAAGCCACTGGTATATATGGCTCCGGATATATTGAGAATAATAATCAACGTTTGAGTTTAAGTCTGGCTGGTTTGCCAGAACAAAAAAATGAATTAGAGAAAGTTATTGTTAAGCATGAAGAAGGCGTTAGTGTCACTCTTGGAGACGTTGCCAATATTGATTATGGTGCTGAACCGGCCTTTGGTGCTGGTTCAATCAAAGGGGAAGCGGGTATTGTCCTCATGGTCATAGGGCAATACGGTGCAAATACGTTAAATGTGTCGAATGCAGTCGAAAAAGCGATACAAGGCCTGGATAAAATCTTTGCTGATAATGATATCAAACTACATCCGACCTTGTTTCGTCCTGCAAACTATATAGAGCGTTCTGTTAGTAGTATTACCGGCCATCTATTAATCGGCGGTTTATTTGTTGTAGCAGTACTGGTTGTTTTCTTGTTCAATTTTAGAACGGCATTTATCTCTGTTATGGCAATTCCCCTGTCATTATTAACAGCGATACTGGTTTTATTAGAACTTGGCGTTAATTTGAATATTATGGTTATTGGTGGTTTGGCTATTGCTCTGGGTGAAGTAGTCGATGACGCTATTATTGATACTGAAAATATATTTCGAAGATTAAGACAGAACAAGCTTTTGGAAAATCCTTTGCCGATGAAGGACGTGGTGTATAACGCGTCTATGGAAGTACGTGGTTCTGTTGTTTATGCCAGTTTTATTGTGGCTTTAGTCTTTGTGCCTTTGTTACATCTTAGCGGTATTACCGGTCGCTTGTTTGCCCCGCTTGGTATGGCCTACATATTGTCAATCATGATGTCATTACTTGTAGCATTAACGGTGACACCAGCATTATGTTATATGCTTTTGGCAAAGGACAAGTTAAGGAATATTGAGCCGCCACTGATTAATATGTTGCAACCTTATTATGCAAAATCATTAACATTGATTTCACGTTCACCTTATCTGGTAATTATTTCAACAGTATTATTTTGTTTGGCCGGTATTTCTGTGTTACCAGGTGTGGGCGGTCAATTTATCCCTAATCTTAGAGAGGGACACTACATTGTTCATACCTCAAGTATTGCCGGGACGTCATTAAAAGAATCCATTCGTGTCGGTAATCAATTGACTAAATCATTCCTCAAGATTCCAGGTGTAATCTCTGTATCGCAATGGGCGGGTAGGGCGGAGCGTGGTGCAGATACCTTCGGCAGTCATTATAGTGAGTTTGAAGTTGATCTCGATAATGCCTTAAGTGGCGCGGAACAACAGGGCGTATTAGATGCTTTACGAACTACTCTAGACGATTATCCGGGTTTACGTTATGAGGCACATAACTTTTTATCAGAACGTATACATGAAACCATCTCCGGTTATACGACTCCGATAGTCGTTAATATCTATGGTAATGATCTGAATGAACTTGACAGAAAGGCAACCGAGGTTGCAGCTGTTATGAAAGCCGTTAAAGGAGCCAGTGGCGTTCAGGTGCAATCCTCTTCAGCAACACCTTCATTACAAATCGCATTAAAACTGGAAAAACTCAAAGAGCATGGTCTTAGCCCAGTTGCTGTTGTGAGCAGTATAAAAACTGCATTTGAAGGTCTGCCAGTTGCTAAATATCAGGACAACAATCGTATCTATGATGTTGTTGTCACTCTACCAGAAAATGAACGACAGACACCTGACGATGTTCGGAAATTACTAATCAAGACCGCTGGAGGGTTATTATTACCTTTGGAAGAGTTTGCAGATATACGACAACAAAGTGGTCGATATAATATCCTGCACCAGGATGGGCAACGGTTACAAAGCATCACTAGTCATGTCAACGATCGTGACATAGTCAGCTTTATGCAAGAACTTGAAGATACTATATTTGAGCGTGTGAAATTCAATGCTGAACTCTATCCCGAGTTTACCGGCGCTGCGATTGAACAAGCCAAGGCAAAAGAAGAATTAATCATACTCTCAAGTATGGTGTTAGCGGTAGTTATGATGTTGGTTTATATCGCTATAGGTAGCCTGAGGAATGTTTTGTTAATGTTAATTAATTTACCGTTTGCACTAGTTGGTGGTGTTATTGCTGTATTAGTGACAGGGGGGAGTCTTTCCGTTGGGTCATTGGTGGGGTTTGTTACCCTCTTTGGTATTACAATCCGGAATTCAATTATGCTTGTCTCTCATTATCAATATCTTGTTAAAGAAGAAGGGTTATTGTGGAATCTCGATGTTGCTATTAAAGGCGCACAAGAGAGATTGCCCTCTATATTGATGACGGCCTTAGTCACAGCATTAGCAATGTTGCCGATAGCTATAAATAGCGATAACCCGGGACGTGAAATAATGGGACCTATGGCCGCAATAATTATTGGTGGTTTAGCTTCATCGACTATTTTAAATTTGCTTGTTATGCCGGCAATAATGCATAAATTCGGCAAATTTTCTGAATAAACCTGCACTGTATCTCGCAAACACCAGACCCTTTTCTGTAATATCGGGTATTAGTTTCTATTAAATTCAACTCTTTAATTAAAGCTTTACATTATTTTAATAATATAAATTATTGAAATTAGTATTAAAATTTACTAGACTTAATATTTAGCCTTAGTCCAATTATTATCTGTGCCGCATAACAAATTTAAGTAGTATCCAAACTATGAAAATATTAGTAATCGATGACTCTGCTGACTTCAGGGCTTTACTCAAGGTCTATTTGAATAAAGAACTCAAGGATATCGAAATTGTAGAATATGATTTTGATGCTTTGGGAAAACCGCCTGATAACTATGATTGGACTCCTTATGACATTCTATTTCTTGATTATAAGTTGGGACCTCATGAAGACGGATTAAAGTGGTTAAAAGAATTCAGGAATAAACCCGGTTTTCCGCCAACTATTGTGTTAACTGCTGAAGGTGATGAGTATATAGCCGTTAAGTCAATTAAACTTGGTGCGGCAGATTACATAAATAAGGTTGATATAAAGCCAAAACGTCTCGCAGAGATGGTTCATGACGCGACTGAGTTTTCAAGGAAAACTGATACTGATCAGGAAAATGAATTACATAATGCGACTCAGATAATCAGAAAGGTACATAAACAAGATGTAGTCCCCGATACTGGACTGGAAATTGGTTATAAATTTGTACGTATGATTGGTGAAGGCGCTATGTCGAAAGTATACCTCGCCGAAAGGATTGTCGATAAAAAGACTGTTGTTCTTAAAGTGCTGGATCTGACTCGGGTTAGACAAGAAAAATTAGTTCAACGATTTATTCAGGAAGCGAATTTAATTGCTACGCTAGACTCACCTTTTGTCGTCAAGATATATGAGCACGGTATTACTGAAGAATATGGTTATATCGCAATGGAGTTTTTTTCACGAGGAGACTTAAAACAACGTGCAGAGTTAGGATTAAACCATGAGATTGCTATTATCTATGCCACCCATATTGCTTATGGACTAGAACAGATACATGCCATCAATGTAGTGCATAGAGACCTGAAACCGGCCAATATAATGTTTCGAGGCGATGATAGCCTTGCATTGGCAGATTTTGGTATATCGAAGAAAATAGATGAAGTTAGTGACATTACGACAATAGGACAGATTTTAGGTACTCCACACTATATGAGTCCTGAGCAAGGAAGTGGGGATGAGGTTGATGCCCGCTCTGATTTGTATAGTCTAGGTGTCATTTTGTACGAGCTACTTACCGGAGATAAACCTTATCGAGCAGCAACAGCAGCTTCCTTAATCTATCAGCACATTCATGCACCAATACCCCGTTTACCGAGTAAACTAAGCCAGTATCAGGATATTATTGATTCCCTTTTAGCGAAAACACCTGATAAACGATTACAAACCGCTCGTGGATTAATAAAATTATTAGAAGCATTTCAATAAAACTATTAATTAACTGTCTTGCGTATCTGTTGGCATGTTCTTTATGTGGTTGAGCCACCAATTAGCCTGTTCTTTCGTCGATTGATCCGATAATGCGTGAGTGAATGCTTGAGTAGCTTTGAGTAATTCTTTGGCATGAAATTGTGCGATTCCAAGTAAGAGCTTTGCTTTAGATATAAATGTATTATCGTCAGTATTGAATTTCACATCCAGAACTTCAATAGTTTTATCCCATTCTTTCGTTTGAATATAGAGTTGTCCTAAACGAAGGCGCGTACTATCGTCATTGAATTTTTTAAGAATTTCCTTATAGACTGTTTTTACTCTTTCATTTTCATGTGCAAGCAGCCAGCTATCTGCTAATAAAGTCAGCATTTTTTTATCAGGTTGTATATCTCCATTGTTAATTTCTTTCTCAAGAATAACAGCCGCCTTGTAGGGCATGTCCAGGTAAAGGTAATTATTAATCAATCTAAGGACGTCATCTGGTTTCAATATTTTTTTTGTGTAGGCAAGTTCATAAATAGCTAATGCTTTCTTGTCTTGTTTCATTCGCTGATATATCTCTGCCAGATGCAACCAGTAATTGGTTTTTTGTGGATCTTTGCTGATTATTTTTTCAACCAGTGACGCTGCTTTCTTATACGACTTTGCTTCGTAATAACCAGTTAATAACAGCTCATACCAATTCAGAGGTGGGTCATCAGAAAGGGACAGCGCTTTCTCCGCATGAGCAACCATCTCTTTATAGTTTTTGATTTTGTAGTTTATTGTAGCAGCTAATATATGTGCTTCGGCGTTAGGTGTAGCTTCATCGGTAAACCATTTGGATAGATATTGCAAAGCTTCTTTAGGTTTGTCTATTTGAAGCAAGATTTCAGAAGTAGAGTAATTTAATTGATGCGTCACATCTTTCGGCAATGCTTTGAATGATAATGCCTTGATAAAATTATCTGCGGAGATAGTGAAATTACCTATATTATACTCAGCAAAGCCCAACGTTTGATAAACAACAGCCGCATCATAATCTTTTATTTTATCTGAAACGAGTAATTGCTTTAACTTTTTAATGGCATCTGCATTTTTACCGTCTTCAATATATTGATGACATTCAGATAAGACTGTATGTGTTTTTTGATCTAATAAGTATTTTTGTTCTTCTGCCGATAACCACGTAACAGAATAAAAGACGCATAAAGAAATGAGCGTGAGTTTGTAGAGTAATTTTTTAATAAGGATAATCATCGTTTTAATTTAAACTTCACATCTTGTCGCGCACGTTTTTCGACCGGTTTTCCATCTATAATATCAGGGGCATATTTCCACTTTGATATGGCCTTTAATACAGCACTGTCAAATATTTCAGAAGGTGTGGATTTCACAATAACAGTATCTTTTACAGAACCATCAATGGCTATCGTAAATTCAACTGTGACAACGCCTTCAATGCCGCTGCGTAGTGCGCGCATCGGATACACCGGAGGTACTCTTAAAGTTGGAACCACATTACTGTCAAACTTGGGGTTTCCTGATTTTCCAAGCCCCATACTTTTCATCGAAGCACCAAGGTAGGGTTTTCCTGATAGGGATGAAGGCAGGTTAATGTTGGGCAAAGACAGGTCCATCTTCGATGGTTGTAGATTTTTTATATCAGGTTCAAGTATTTCAGGTGGTGGAGGCTCTTTTTCAGGCGGTGGTGGCTGAATTTCCTCAATCTCTTTTTCGGGTTTTGGTGGTTCAGGTTTTTTATCCAGGCGAATAAATTCAACTAAATTGATATTAGTTAAAGCTGATTTGAGCGAGTGTTCTTTACTGACTAACTGTTGAATAAGAATGAATATCGCTATATTTAAAACTATTGCGATTAGCATTAAAGAGGGAAGCTTTATTACATTCAGAATATTCTGTTTTTGGGATGACATAATTTACGCAATGCGAAATTTATATTATTCATTTGAAGCAGCGATAGACACATTAGATACGCCGGCGAGACGAACTTGATCAAGTACTTCAACGGTAGTACCCGTCCGGGCATTTTTATCAGCGAGTATAATGACAGTTCCTTCCGGATTTTGTGCGTGTAAATGCTCTACGTGTGCTCGAACAGCACGTAAGTCTATTTTTTGATTATCTATCCATATATCGCCTTTCTTGCTGACACCAATGATCATGCTGCCATGTTCTTCCCGGTTGGCCGTTTGTGCAGTGGGTCGGTCAACATCTATGCCTGATTCCTTAGTGAACGATGCCGTAACCAGAAAGAATATCAATAGTATAAATACCATATCGATCAGAGGGGTCAGGTTAACGCTCTCTGCTGCAGTTTCTTGTTTAGTATGTGTGCGTCTCATAATCAATTATGTGTTAATAAATCTTTGGCTAATAATTCTTTAGTTTTAGTTCGTTTATTGAGATCGGCACTAAAATAAATACCAATAATTGAGGTAACCAGTCCAGCTGTTGTAGGTAACAATGCTTTTGAAATACCATCAGCCATACCACGTGCATTGCCGTTACCGAAGACATTTAAAACTTCAAATATAGCAATCATGCCGGTAACTGTACCGAGTAAGCCCAATAACGGTAAAATGCCTGTTAATGTTTGTATTGGTATCAGATTACGTTTTAAAGCGATAGATGCCTCACTCAAAAGGCCATCTCTGATTTTAAGTGCATACCATGATGATTGTTCGCGTCTTTCTTGCCACTGCGTCACTATTGACTCAAGGTGTTTTGGGTAAACCACATACAGAAAATAATATCGTTCAAGTATTAATAGCCATAAAAATATTGACAATATAAATACACCTGAAAGGACAGGACCTCCTTTAGAGAAGAAATCTCTCATTATGTCCATTTGTTCAAGCATTGTTATTAGTCTGGTTTTTCTCTGCAAGCAGGGCTACGAAGGCAGTACTTTTTTCATCCAGTACCTGAACCAGAGTATTACTTTTTGAAGATAATAAGCTATGAAACAACAGCAGTGGGATAGCTACCAAAAGACCCATTACCGTTGTCACAAGTGCTTGTGATATACCGCCGGACATAACCCGTGGGTCACCAGTGCCATAAAGGGTAATTGATTGAAATGTTTCAATAATTCCTGTTACCGTTCCAAGCAAGCCAAGTAATGGCGAAACAGCAGCAAGTAAAGCCAGTGTGCTTAATCCGCGTTGTATTTTCGGCATTTCTTTCAGAACCGCTTCATCCAGTTTTAGCCCAAGGGTTTCAGTATCAACATTCGTATTCTTTAAATAGACCTGCATGATGCGCCCGAGTGGATTATTTTCAGGATTTTTATTTTTAAGTTGTCGGTTTACTTTTCGTCCAGTTAGCACTAACACGAAAAGTCTCTCCAAAGAGATTAAGATTCCAACCAGACCAATAAATAATATTACGTAACCCACGAGCCCACCCTGCTCAATACGATTTTTCAAATCGGGCACTTGTACTAATAGTGCCAACATTGCACCGCGGGTGGGGTCGATAGGAAATGCATGTAGTCCTGCATCAGACATTTCAAGATCTTGCGCCATATCCAGATAACGCTGTCCGGGTTGTCGGCCAGGCTCAATCAATTTGCCTGTTTCAGGGAGATTCCTCAAAAAACGACCTGCAGATACGGCATTGAATACTCCGATGCGTGTCACATCTTGCTCAATTTCATTCCCAGCTGCAGTAACGATTTTGCCGGGGAATGTAATCACTTTTCCGGATTCGACCATCTCATCCATAGCCAGTATCCAGAGTTCTTCTAATTCCTGTAACGAGGGTAATTCTTTACGACTGGATAAAACATTTAAGATTTTATCGCGCCCCGGTTTTTGTGCGGAAACCAGAGATGTGTCGATTATGACATCAAGGTCACCTGCGATTTGTTTGACTATGCCATCAAGCTCACCCAGTGCGCCCATTTTTTCTCTTAACAGGGCGTTTTGCCGCGCAATCTCGATATCATTACCGTTATAACTTTTTCTTAAAAATTCACTGCGCGCTTCCACTTCTTCCAGTTTTTTTGATGCTTCAGCGAGTAATTCTTTCTGTTTATTACGGTCATTTGCAAAAACTGATTCACGTTTTGCCAGAGCCTGTTTTTCCTGTGAGCGATCATTTTTCACTTGTTCTAATAGTGACTGCAAATCATTTGGTTCATCAGCAAAAGCGGGGGACAGGAAGATGAGTAGACCTAAAATAATTAATCTATTCATTTTCTTTTACCTGTGACATCGATGGGTAGTTTTATTAATTCAGGTGGAGCCTGCTTTTTCGCAATTTGAATCCCTTGCTTGATGGAACGGTCATATTCAGATGATAATTTTTCCCACATATTTGATTCTTTATTCCAGAGCCCACTTAATTCCCCATCTAATGATTGAAAACTAATTAGTAATCGGCCAACTCGTAAAATATCAACGGTATATTCCTGACCATCTATCTTGACCGCGTCTGTGTAGGTTTCAATGGTTCGTCCATATTCCATTTCGATTTGGTAGGCTTCCATAATACGACGGTATTTCTCAGGCAAGCTGACATCTGGACGGTCCATGATAGTTTTTAAATCGGCGACACGTTGTTGTCGCTCCTGTGTCAGGAATGGCAAATCAAGCATTACAAATTTATCGAGAGTATCAATCATCTTGATCATAAATGGGACAATGCTGCGTTGAGTCTCTTCAACATTGTCAAGTTGACGTTTAATTGAACTTAACGATACTTTCTGTTGTTTGACGAGTTTTGATAGCTGAACATTATATGTTTCAAGACTGTCTGTCTTTTCAATAATATCGCGATATTTCTCGACCATATCGGCAGTTTGTTCGACTAATTTGTCGACTTTTGCCTGCGATTTTACAACATCTTTCTGAGCCTGCATTTTAGTTTCGATTGCTGCCTCAAGAGATGTGATTTCAGCGGATGAAGTGTTATAACCCGCCAAAAGCAGAATAACGATTATAACTGAAAGCTGGTATTGTTTTCCCATCAGGAGTTTTTCCTAATTGATTAAATAGTTACTGAATAATTTTAAACTGTGCTGTAGATTCATAATTTACCCTAAGAACATAATATTTTATATAGTTAGTTTTATTACTATAGTTAGTGCTATAAATCTGCATAAGTTCTGGAATCATAAATGAAGAGGTTAAAATATCAATGAGCCTTAGAGTCAGGCTTAATTTTCTTATAACATTGTTATTCATTAGCCTGTTTATTAGCAGTAGTTTTTATATTATTGCTAACGCACGTAATTCTGTACAGCATGAAGTTGAATCAACAGCAGAACTGGCGCTGAATCTAATCCAGATTGCCTTCTCCTCGGCAACATTGGAATCCGATGAAAATGAGCAAAAACAGCTTATAAAGAAGCTATCAGAATTAGATGAGACGCGTCATCTACACATCGATATATATAATTCGAATGACGTGTTAGTGCCGATTGAAGAATTTACTTCACTAAATGCTACTAGTGCTCCGGACTGGTTTGTAAAGCTTGTACAACCACCGCCAACTGAAATCAGACATTGGATCTATAACCCGGCAATTCCTCCAACAGGTATACTTATCCGTGCTGATCCTGCAGATGAGATTGATGAAAACTGGGTTGAAGTAAGGGGGGTATTGGCTTTTCTGTTAATCTTTATTGTTCTTGCGAATTCGATGTTGTATTTGGTTATAGGCAAGTATTTAGCTCCAATCGATATAATATTATCAGGCTTGTCTGATATTCAAAAAGGAAATTATCAATTAGAGTTGCCACGTTTTCGATTGCCTGAACTTGATCGAATATCACAACAATTTAATCATATGGCGAAAGTCTTATCGGAAAGTAAGGCTAAAAATCAGTCACTAACACAACGCTCGCTGGAAATTCAGGAAGAAGAGCGGCGCCACCTGGCACAAGAACTACACGATGAATTAGGACAAACGATTGCTGCAATTAAAGCAGTTGCGGCTGCTATTATGAATAATCAAAAGTCTGACGAAAATCATATTGAATCCAGTGTAAAGACAATTATTGAATATTCAGATCATATCTATCAAGTGGCTAAAAATATGATGCATCGCTTACGTCCGTCAGTGCTGGATGAATTTGGTCTGATTAAGGCTTTGCAAACAATGATTGATGATTGGAATAGCAGGCAAGATGATATTTTTTGTCATTTTTCGTTTTCAGATATACCTGACGGGTTGTCAGAGTCGTTAAATATCAATCTATTTAGAATCATTCAGGAAAGTTTAACAAACGCCCTAAGACACTCATCAGCCACTAATGTTTTAGTAACAATGAATAAGGTTACTGAATCGGGGTCAGACTATATAATTTTAAAAATCCAGGACGATGGTATCGGAATTGATAAAGAGAATATGGTGATGGGTTTAGGTTTGTCTGGCATGAAGAAAAGGGTAGGGATGAATAACGGGAGCTTTGAACTCACGAGTGAAAGTAAGTGTGGAATAGACATAAATATCCGTATACCACTAAATTCATGAACGATGGAGCTATGAATGAAATGATTAAAGTAATGTTGGTTGATGATCATGCTGTCGTTCGTGCGGGTTATCAAATGTTGTTGAAAAATTCACCAGAGATAGAAGTTATTGCGGAAGCGAGTAATGGCGAAGAAGCTTATCAATTATATTGTAATCACAAACCTGATGTAGTAGTTATGGATCTATCTTTACCCGGGATAGGAGGTATAGATACAATCAAGCGGATTTGTTTGCGTGACAGTAAGGCTAAAATTCTTGTTTTCAGTATGCATGAAGAAAATATCTTTGTAGAACAGGCATTACAGGCGGGGGCAAATGGCTACATAACGAAAAGCACTGATCCTCAGTTGCTGGTAGATGCTATATCAGTTCTATCAAAAGGAGGAAAATATATAGATACCGAAGTTGCACAAAGATTAGCTTATGAAAAGTCTAGAGGACAAGATTCTTTATTGTCAGATCTATCTACACGTGAATTTGAAATATTTTGTATGTTGGCTGAAGGCTCAAATACCAGTGAGATTGCCAAGCGCTTATCCTTGAGTTACAAGACGGTTGCTAATTATAGTACACAGATCAAGAATAAACTCGATGTTACAACTGTTGCCGATATTGCGCGCATTGCTATCCGGTATAATATTATTCAGGCATGAATATAATAATAACTAACGGGACAGATTAAAGTCTATCTGTCCCGTTAATTTAGTTGTTAATCGTTAATGATGACTCCCCATGGGAATTCACCAACGTTAATGGTTTTAATGACTTCATTCTGTTCTGTATCGATAACAGATACAGTTCCACTGACACCATCGGTAGTGAATATGCGTTTTCCATCTTTACTTATGGCCAGTCCCCAAACACGTTTGCCGACTGGAATGCCTTTTATGATTTCAAGCGTATCAGCATCCATCACCACAACCTTGTTCGCCCTGCCGCCAGCGACATAAATAGTTGATTCATCTTTGCTTAAAACAACATCCTTTGGTTTTGATTTGCTATCACCGGTGCTTCCTATTTTTAAAATCTTGCCACTGTCCACATCCACTTTAACGACTTCGCCACTAATTTCCGCAGTGGCATAGGCAATATTACCTGCTTGTGTGAAAGTGGCTGCTCGTGGACGAGAACCAACCAGAATATTACTTTCAATTATATTTTCAGGTGCTTTTATAACATGCAGCATGTTGGTTGATTCACTGGTAACAATGACGCGTTTCCCATCGGGAGATATTGCAACGCCCTCTGGTTCTAAACCGACTTGTATAGCCGCTACTTGCTCTCCAGTCTTAGGGTTAAAGACACTTGCCTTGGCATCATCTTCATTAGAGATATAGATGTTTCCATTAGGATGTACCGCAAATGTTTCCGGATCAGAGCCTGCATCAAATTCTCTCAATATCTTGAGTGATGATGGATCAACAACTTTAATCTTATTTTCTTCGCTAACAGCGACATACAGTTCACTTCCATCTGGAGAGAGACCAATGCCTCTTGGCCGTTCACCTATATCTATAGTTGCTTCAACGTCCAATGTACTACTACTAATGACGGAAACAGTATTGGATCGCTCGTTTGTAACAAATATGCGCCCGGTAAGTTCAGCAGCAGTAGCATTGAAGGTAAATAATAATAACAGTGGTGCCAAATATAATTTCATGATTAAACTCCTGATAGTTAAATTCTTATAATTAATAGACTATTTTTTACAGCTTAATGCTCCTAAGCTATCTAATGTTGGTGGTTTGGCAATGCCCCGAATTGGTGCTTCAGCAACAATTTTTTTGTCCTCAACCAATAAGATCGGTTGTCGTAATTGGCCTGTTTCTCTGAAGTTCATATCACTTCCTTTCTGACCATCAAAAAGTAGTTTTGTCTTTAGATAATCCAGGATTTTTGTCTGATCAGTAAAGTTTGTTCTTGCTACTGTATCTGAGGTCATTTTAACCGCTGCCCATCCGGCCCAGGAGAAATCATCCATTTCAACGTTATGCGTTTTTTTAAATCTTTTGTTGAGATCTCGTGCGGCAAACTTCACAAAATCAGGATGCCATGCATGTGCAGTTGCATGTGATTCAGGGGTCTTTTTTAACCATTGTTTAATGGCATCTTGTTTCATTTGCTTACTTGGAATTACATTTAACGCATTTTTTATGCATGAAGTTCTTAAATTGTCATCATCAATGGTTAAATTAAAGACTGGGACATTGGGTAATTTTTCGCTGAGTAATGTAAATGTATCAATATCAACAGCGGTCAGAACTGCTATGTAGTTAGAAAAATCAAACGTTGCAATATCGCTTGGCGATATAACTTCAAGATTATATTTTTGATTTAGAAACTGACCTTGTAAGTTTGCTTCTTCAATTCCTTGTTGTGCGCCTAGTAAGGCACTATGGTCACTTTTGCCAACATAGACAAAGCTAACCTCAATGACTTCTGCAAATGTAGTATTGGTCATCAACAGCACTACACTAATGCTGGCAAGTATTCTAATGATATTTTTTTTCAACATAATTATTGTTACCGATAGTTATAAATTTTTGTTTGTCCTACAAATAAATAGTGAAATTTTCTAATCGAATGTTCAGTAAGTTAGGTGATTTTTTGAATAGCCGAAGTAACTAAACATTCTGACAATAGAATATAAAATAAATTCCATTGAAATAGGATAGGAAAATTGACTGATTATTAATTTCGGGAGAAATAAGTTTGTAGTACTGTCTGTATTATTGCCAGATTTTGCGTCGACGATATATTGTTGTCCGATCTATGTTCAAGATCTTTGCCGCTTTACTTATATTATTATTAGTTTTTATGAGGGTATTTTTTATCAAATCATCTTCTTGTGAACGTAGACTGGTAAAGTTGTTGATAATATTATTTCCTCCAATAACCATTATGAAGCACCCTAATTTTTTTCCCTCTATCATAATCGGTTTTAACAGCAGTCGTGTTGTACCAATAAGTGTTTTTTCAAGGTCTATTTCAAATTCTTTTTCAGTATTATCAGTAAAGCATTCTTCAATTAACGGAATGAGGTTGGGGAATGTTTTTATTACGGGCAAATTAATTAAAGATGATGGAGTATTAAACAAGATGTTTGCATGCGAGTTTATATCAATAATAAACCCGTGCTCATCGACTACAAAAGAAGCTTCATTTGGCCAGTTTATTTGTATATCGCAATAGGCTAATCGTAATTTTTCACGATTTCTGAGTTGAATCACACACAATTCGGACTCAATAGTTTGTGTTATAGACATCGCCAGAGCCATTGCTTCAATACAGACTTTGTCTGCAGGACCAGTAATGTCGATACATCCAAGGATTGAGTTATTATGCGGGTTATGAATGGGTGCGCCATAACATACCCAGGGTTGCCAACCTCTACAATAATGTTCGGCGCCCAGAACCAATTCGGGGTGTCCGAGTGCTATTGGTGTGCCAATACCGTTGGGTCCAGCAACATCTTCATTCCAGTCACTACCCGGTCTGAAATTTATCTTTTCCAAACTGTCCCTGATGCCATCATGACCTACGGAATATAAGATTCTGCCACCACTGTCGGCAAGAATGATTGCATGTCCAGTGCCTTCAACTGAACTTGACATTTTGTCGAGGACATTTTTACCTGAAATACCAAGATTTTCTGAGTGAAGTCGTGCTTCTATCTCTTCTTCTGTGATACTTGTTTGTACGCGGTTTTTGAATGGGTTTATTGATAACTCACGACAACGTAACCAGCTGTCTGCGATCACAGGACGTAAGCCTTTATGGTTTAATTCCCCGGTACCAACAAATTTTTCCCAACTTGCGGCGACTGCGCGTTGTGAGGTATGTGTACTGTTTGGAATGGTTTTTTTTATTGTTTCCAGCGTAGACATTGGTTGCTCATTTGATTCTGTATATCAATAATAGATCGAGTCTTTTGCTTAAATAAACCGTCTTACATAAGACTATTATGGTTAAAAATAGCAAATTTACTAGTAATATAATTAGTATGCTTGTTAATAGCCTGTTGTTTAGGCGGTGTTGCATTTTGCATCATTTTAATTTCATTGAAAAAATACGATATATGGAAAAACACCGATAGGTGATATCCTCATAAATTGTGTTTATAATTCACAGAGATGATTAAGGGTTCTATTTTAAAAAAATAGATAGAACTATAAAAATTAGCATGATAGTGGATCATTAAGAATCCTAACCAAGAATTAAGTAACTAGAGGGGTATTCAAATGCTGAGATCTTTACAGATCGAGCCGGAAAAATGTACCGGTTGTCTGCAATGTGAAATGGCGTGTTCCTACCAGGCTGAAGGGGTCTTTAACCCATCTAAATCACGTATAAAAATATTCTCATTTCATGAAGAAGGACGTTTTGTACCATATACATGTACACAATGCACAGAAGCATGGTGCATGCATGCATGTCCTGTGGAAGCTATTGTTCTTAACGAAGCTACCGGAGCAAAAGAGGTTATAGATGACATCTGTGTCGGCTGTAAAGTCTGCACAATTGCCTGTCCATTCGGAACAGTCAATTACAATCAGGATGCCGGTACAGTGTACAAATGTGATTTGTGCGGTGGAGACCCTGAATGTGCCAAGGCATGTCCTACTCAGGCGATTACCTATGTGGATTCTGACCACGGTGGTCTGGAAAGAATGCGTGCGCATGCAGCACAAAACCTTCCACAAGATAGCGCGCAAACCTAGGAGAATTAGAAATGTCTTGGACTAGAAATGTATTACGTGTGAACTTAAGCAATGGCTCAATTACACATGAACCTCTGAATATGCAATGGGCAAATGATTATCTCGGGCAGCGCGGTCTGGCAACAAAATATCTTGTAGAAGAAATCGATCCTAAATGTGATGCTCTCAGTCCTGAAAACAAGATGATCATGACAACGGGGCCGTTGACGGGCACGATGGCGTCAACTGCAGGGCGGTATTCCGTGGTAACGAAAAGCCCTTTGACAGGCGCAATAGCTTGTTCCAATTCGGGTGGCTATTTTGGCAATGAGATGAAAAACGCAGGCTGGGATATGATTATCCTGGAAGGTAAATCGCCAACACCTGTTTATTTGTACATAGAGAATGATAAGGCCGAACTGATACCTGCGGATGACCTGTGGGGTAAATCTGCCTGGGAAACCGACGAATTAATTCACAGTAAACATCAGGACCCAATGTTGCGTATTGCAGTGGTTGGTCGTGCTGCTGAAAAAGGTTGTTTGTTTTCTGCCATAGTTAATGATCTGCATAGAGCTGCTGGACGCTCTGGCGTGGGCACCGTTATGGCATCCAAGAATGTGAAAGCAGTTGTTCTCAGAGGGACTAAAGGGGTCGGTGGCATTAGTGACCCAGCAAAGTTTTTCAAGGCAACTGAAGATGGAAAAAAAGTGTTAGCTGAAAATGCGGTTACCGGTGAAGGTTTGCCCGCGTTGGGTACTCAGGTATTGATGAATGTGATTAACGAAGTTGGTGCATTACCAACCCATAATCACCGTGAAGTTCAGTTTGACGGCGCGAGCAAAATTTCTGGTGAAGCCATGCTAGAAGTACGTGCAAGTGATGGTAAGGCTAATCTAACCACAAATGGTGCGTGTTTTGGTTGCACCATAGCTTGTCAAAGAATTTCCACTGTCGACAAGAATCATTTTACCGTAAAAGACAAACCTCAATATCAGGGCAATTCTGGCGGACTTGAATTTGAAAATGCCTGGTCATTAGGTACTGACTGTGGTGTTGATGATCTGGATGCGGTTACATTTGCTAACTTTCTCTGTAACGAGGATGCGGTTGATCCGATTTCACTTGGTGCGACGATTGCTGCCGCGATGGAGTTGTTTGAAGAAGGTGCCATTACAGTAAAAGAAACCGGTGGGATGGAACTGAAATTTGGTTCTGCTGAGGCGCTAGTCTGGGCAACCGAAGTTACCGTGAAAGGCGAGGGCTTTGGTCTAGATCTGGGTATGGGTTCAAAAAGACTGTGTGAAAAATATGGTCGTCCCGAGTTTTCAATGACGGTTAAAGGCCAGGAATTCCCGGCCTATGACCCACGCGGTATTCAAGGTATAGGTTTAGCCTATGCCACATCGAATCGTGGTGCGTGTCACCTCAGAGGGTATACCGTTGCCTCTGAGATTCTAGGCATCCCCGAAAAAACTGATCCGCTGGTTACTGAAGGAAAGGCAGCGCTAGTCAAAGCATTTCAGGATGCAACCGCCGTTGTCGATTCTGCAGGGATATGTGTTTTCACCACATTTGCATGGACATTAGAAGATATCGCACCACAGATTGATGCCGCTTGTGAAGGTGACTGGAGTGCTGAGCGATGTCTTGAAGTCGGTGAACGGATCTGGAATATGGAACGTGAATTTAATCTGGCAGCTGGCTTGACGGCGATGGACGACACATTACCGAAACGTTTGTTAAAAGACATTGCTGCTAAAACCGGCCCGGCAAAAGGCAGAGTGAACGATCTGGGTCAAATGCTACCAGAATATTACCAGCTTCGTGGTTGGACACCGGAAGGTGTGCCTACAGATGAAACGCGTATGCGTCTTGGTCTTTAAGTAGCAAATAAACAATAAGGAAAATAGCTAGATGAAGCATGTCATTATTGGCGCTGGCCCTTCAGGTGTTATTGCAGCGGAAACCTTACGTAAAGTAGATCCTACATCAAGCATAATTATGATTGGGGATGAACCCGAACCACCATATTCACGAATGGCTTTGCCCTATTATTTGATTAATAAAATTGATGAGTCTGGTACCTATCTCAGAAAAGATGCTGCGCATTATGGAAATAAAGAAATTGATGTGATCAGAGACAGGGTGAGCAAGATAGACACAAAGTCGAAATGTTTAAGTCTTAAAAATAATGACAAAGTTGATTACGATAAATTGTTAATTGCCACAGGTTCTCACCCTGTTAGTCCTCCCATTGAGGGGATAGGTCTGCCTGGTATACATTCGTGTTGGACACTAGAAGACGGTAGAAATATCGTAAATAGAGCACAACCCGGTGCCAATGTTATCTTGATGGGGGCAGGGTTTATTGGTTGTATTATTCTGGAAGCACTCGCACTCCGTAAAGTTAACCTAACCGTTATCGAAATGGGTGACAGGATGGTTCCAAGGATGATGGATCAAACGGCGGGCAACCTGATAAAAGATTGGTGTAAGAAAAAGGGCGTAGCGGTGCATACCTCTACACGTGTAGATGCTATCGAAAAAGGCAGTGGCGACTCACTAAAAGTTAAACTTGATAATGGCGAAGTACTGGATGCAGATCTTGTCATATCAGCAACAGGCGTAGCAGCAAACATTCAATTCCTGGAAGGAAGTGGTTTAGAAACTGATTTCGGTGTCTTGGTGAATGACAGGCTTCAATCTAATATCCCTGACATTTATGCTGCTGGTGATGTTTGTCAGGGTAAGGATTTTTCAACAGGCGAATACACAGTTCAGGCTATTCAACCAACAGCGGCAGATCATGGTCGCATAGCTGCGATGAATATGTCGGGTAAAGATACTGCACATCAGGGATGTGTGAATATGAATGTTCTAGATACTATGGGATTAATTTCGAGTTCTTATGGACTTTGGATGGGCGTTGATGGGGGAGAATCAGTCCATCTATGTGATAATGATCGCTATCGTTATATAAGTTTACAGTTTGAAGATGACATTCTGGTTGGGGCTCAGGCGCTTGGCTTGACGCAACATGTGGGTGTGTTACGTGGATTAATACAAACCAAACTGAAACTAGGTAAGTGGAAAAATCATTTATTAAAAGATCCGACTCGAATTATGGAAGCTTATCTAGCCAACACTCAGGCTATTGGTCACAATGCTGGAGTAATCTAGATATTTAATGGAAATCACATTAAAACTCTACGCGAGTTTAAGTCAGTATTTGCCGGAAAATTCAGTAAAGCACTCGGCTAAGTTTGAAATTTCAACATCAGATACAACTATTTCAATCCTTGATAGATTCAATGTACCAGACAAAGAAGTTCATCTGGTACTGTTAAACGGGGTTTATCTGCATCCTGAAGAAAGAAAAAGCTTGAACTTTAGTGACGGCGATACACTAGCTATATGGCCACCAGTGGCCGGCGGTTAAATTTACTTTCAATCCAAAACCAGGATACACAGTGACTGAATCAATTGAGTTAAAACGCGATATGGCAGTGACGCATGACGAGTTTTATCGACTGATTATTAAAACAATAATCGACGGTCATTTATTAAAAATTGATCCGGAAAATTCAAGTGTTAGTTTTCCTTTCTTGAATGGGTATGTGGATATTAACCTGGATAATCAGCTAACCAGAAAAATCGCATCACTTTCAATCCATCACACACCAATGAATTTTAAATTTCAAGGTTTGACCAAAGAACAAATAGATACGTATCTAGAGAAATTTAATACCACCTTTCAGAAAGGCGGTGGATAAAAAATAGTTTGGAATGCACTAATTAAATCGTGTTAATAGCTGTTTAATTATCGAACGATTGTAATGCAAGAGTAGAGCGCCCACCCAGGAAAACCGGCGTATTAAATATATCAATAATGTCGCCATCAAGTTCATAGCGTATCTGTTTCACTAATCCAACTCCTGGGGCATACCATTCTTCCACCTTCATAGGAATTTCTGTGTCGCCACTGACCGCATCGGTATAGGTATTGAAGGTCCCATTTGCGACCACTTTAATACAATTTTCAAATGTGCCAGCTGCTACAGTGACAGTTTCGGATAAGGATTCAATTCGATAAATCATAGGAACCTGTGCATCTTTACCAACACGCACACGATAAGGGTAAACGCGCAACATAAGTAATGGACGACTGATCTCACGCCATTCCGTACCAATTTCCAACGGTTGTTTTAAAACATAGCGTTTCGCTCTATCCATGCGTGGTTTGCTTTCGACTAGTGTACGCAAGGCTTCACGAAACAGTCCTGTTTCATCAAAATTATGATAGTAATCGATCCCTGAACTGGTTCGGCGTACGTAATAAGTTTGTTTACCAAATTTTTCTACACCAAGATTGGTAATAGTTAATTGTTTCTCGAGTGATTCTTCTTCATTGCTATATTCTGTTGTTAAACTGTAAGTCCAACTCATCCCCTCATTTAGTGGAAAATATTTACTTCCTACTGGTTTTTCAGAACAGCCTGCGAGTGAAAAAACTAGAAGTATTGAAAGTATTAAGCAATTAAAAATTTTCATAGTTAATATGTTTTTTATGAGCATGATGTTATTTTTCAGGAACCTCAGGATCAGGCAGATCAAAAAATTCAATCTCCTCACGTTTCTGTCCGTACTTAGAAAGGTCTCTGGCTAAGTCATCAGTGGTTTTACCTTCTTTTTTCTTCCCAAGTTGAATGTTTCCTCTGCGTTGTTCTTTTAATGCGGCTTCTAGGGCGGAGTGCAGATCAAGATCATAAGGTAGTTCATAGGCACGTGGTTCAGCTGCCGGTTTATTATCTTCAAACTCAGTCGCCCAGATATGAATACGGCCGGCAATACCTTCGTCTTCGTCTGGTTCTGTTATTGATGAAGCCATAAGTTGGAATGTATCTGGCAATTCTTGTTGTGTAGGCCAACCTAGCATGCCTTGCAGACTAAAATAGGTTAGATAATAAAATCCACTAACGGTTAGTACAAATGTGAATTTTAACCATACCGGTAAACGGGTGAGTAAAAATATTCCCAACACTAATGCCGCTAATGCAACATACGTTAGCGTGAGCCCTAAAACAGCCTGATTCATAATTTATTAACCTCAACGATGGATTTAAATAATGTATTAACATTAGTGACATTTCCTTCTGCATCTATAGTAAAACGCACTGCCGTTTTTTCATCACCTTTATTTTCTAGTGTAAGCGTACCGTAATATACAATCTGTAATTGCGGATTAACTTTTACAGCTCGTACCTCAACGTTTGCTTTTCTTAATGATTTACTATTGTAGTAATGCACATTAAAAATATATTCTCCTGGTACATTGCCGCGTATCGTCACTACTTCCTGATTTAATGGATTAATGACTTCAACTCCATTAACGATAATGCTGTCTTTTGCTATACCACGGTCGTCACGATCAAGATGTATTAATCCAACTTCAGAATTTCGAAACCAGACTACACCGCCGTTTGGTCCCTGCACCCAGGTATCCACATCATCAGGACTACTATCATCCCATTTAATAGTCACAATAAATTCTGCCTTGGGGTCAATAATTCCTTTTTTAGCTGGCGGATTAAGAAATAATATTGTGATGAGAAAAAGTAGCGTAAAGGCTAACAAAGAATTAAATAACAAGTCCGTAAACGGATCCTGCTCGAATTGCCTTGATGAGCGTCGGATACTCATCTACTAAGCCTTTTTAAACTTTTCCGGTATTAACTCGGTTTCCATAAAATGTACAGTTCTCGCGACGACTTCATCTGCACCTCGATCCAGTAATAAGTATTGAAAGCTGAGTAACATACTACCCAATAGACCAACCAGGGTCGTATTCAAAGCAACTCCCATTCCAGCTGTCATTGACGTGAGAATGCCTTGTACATCTGCTATATCGAATGATTTTAAAGTGGAAAGTGGACCAAGCATAAGAACAAATCCAATCACGGTGCCTAACAAACCCAGCTTTACTAATAAACTTGTAAAAAACCAGCCTATCTCATGCTGCGCATGAGCCTGATCAGCGAATACTTCCGCTAGCAATGCATTATCTGCAGATTGTTCACCTTTAAAAGTTTGTCCTTCCAGACTTTTCGTGATGGTTCTTAAAAATTCAGCGGGCAAAGAACTATCGTTCTCCCAGGATAAGCTATTGTCTTCAATATCCATGATTGCATTGAGTTGATTCGATAAATAATTTGCTCTGATACCACAATGTATAGTCCCACCAATAAAAAACAGAGCTATGAGGAAGGTGATCTTGGTTGGATCACTAATGAAAATTTTGACTAAAAGATGGAGTTCCAAACTAAACCATAAAAGGAAGATGACAACACCTGTGTATATGCACCATTGTAGAATTAATCGCGATTTGAAAGTTTTAGTTAGCATGGTTTATTAAATATATATTCTGATATGAATGATGTATCTGAAATCTAGTTTAGCGTCTTATTAACAATAAAGTAAAAATCTTTTTTGATTTTATACCACGTATATTCAGATTATTTTTAAATAAGATAAAGCTTTACTGAAATAATTATTTTGATTGTGAATCATAATCAAATTCTTCGGTATTTTATGTAACATATATTTATCACTTATATATAATATAAATCAGTTATTAAAACCCTACTGAATTAGCCTATCTTGGCATAATATTAAAATTATAAAAAGATTTTCAGAAGCAAATAGAAATTACGGGCCATTAATGTTTTTGATTAAACGTTCAGACTAATAATAGACCGGTGTTCGACCGATCGGATGAAAATCATACGCTTTTAGATGCTATCTAATAAATGCACGCCTACAATAAAGCCATTATAAATCAAATACATATCTTCATATAGCAACGTTTTTTAAAAACGGCATGACTATTGCTCTTAGAGAACGTGGAAATATAAAAACAATCTGGTTTCATTAAGTCCATGATGACTTATGTACCAATTCTTAGGAGGAAAACATTTTGAGTTCAGATAATCCTATCGAAGTACTGGGAATTGATGCCGGCGGCACAATGACAGATACTTTTTTCGTTGCGGCCGATGGCCAATTTATTGTAGGCAAGGCGCAAAGTAGTATTGATGAGGCCTCTGCCGTTGTTGAATCAAGTAAGGATGCACTTACAGATTCAGGCCGTAGTCTTGAAGAAGTCTATGGGCAAATGACTACATGTGTATATTCTGGTACAGCAATGCTGAACAGAGTGGTATCACGCACAGGCATTCGTACTGCATTGATTTGTAGCAGAGGTTTTGAAGATAACCATCGTATGGGTCGTGCGATTCAATGCTATCTTGGATACGCATTTGAAGATCGTCTTCACCTGAATTCACACCGTTATGATGAGCCACTAGTTGCTATTCAAGATACACGTGGTGTTACCGAACGTATTGATTGTCAGGGTACAGTAGTAATTCCAGTGCGTGTTGAAGAAGCTGTAATTGCGGCAAAAGAATTGCTTGCAACAGACATTAAAGCAATTGTAATCAGTTTCTTAAATTCACATGCTAATCATTCTCATGAAGAAGCTGTTAGAGATGCTGTTCTTGCTGAAGTTAAGGCTTCTGGCAAAAACATCCCTGTATTTGCTTCTTGTGACTACTATCCAAGTCGTAAAGAGAGCCATCGTACCAACACTACTATCCTTGAAGCCTATGCTGCTGAGCCTTCACGTGTCACATTGAAGAACCTAAGTGACAAACTGAAAGGACTAGGTGGTAAGTTTGATGTCCGCGTAATGGCAAGCCATGGCGGAACCATTAGCTGGAAAGCAAAAGAATTAGCTCGTACGCTGGTTTCTGGTCCAATCGGTGGTGTAATCGGTTCTGCTTATCTTGGTAAGCAACTCGGTTATGAAAACATCGCTTGTTCAGATATTGGTGGCACAAGTTTTGATATGGCATTGATTGTAAAGGGTAACTTTGCAATTGGTCGTGATAAGGACATGGCGCGATTGGTATTGTCATTGCCGCTAGTAGGTATGGATACCGTTGGCGCAGGCGCAGGTAGTTATGTGCGTATTGACCCTTATTCAGATGCTATTAAGCTTGGTCCAGACAGTGCTGGTTATAGAGTGGGCACATGTTGGGAAGAGGGCGGTGTAGACACCGTATCTGTGACCGATTGTCACCTTATGCTGGGTTATTTAAACCCTGATAACTTCTTAGGCGGCGCATTAGAGTTAAATGTTGACCGTGCTCGTCAATGCATCAAAGAACAGATTGCTGATAAATTAGGTATGAGTGTCGAAGATGCATCTGCAGGTGTTATTGAATTACTTGATCAGTCTCTGAAGCAGCATCTTGGTGACATGATCTCAAGTAAAGGTTATACGCCTTCTGAATTTGTTTGTTTCTCATACGGTGGTGCTGGTCCAGTACACGCTTATGGTTATACACAAGGTTTAGGCTTCCAGGAAACAATCGTTCCTGCATGGGCGGCTGGATTCTCTGCCTTTGGTTGTGCTGCTGCAGAATTTGAATATCGCTATGATATGAGTGTCGATATTGCAATGCCACCAGATAGTGGTGACTCTGCAAAGGCAGAAGCTTGTGCAGTCTTACAAGCAGCTTGGGATGAACTGGAAGTTAAAGTTTTGGAAGAGTTCAAGATTAATGGTTTTGGTAAAGAATCAGTTACTCTCGATCCTGGTTTTAGTATGCAATACATGGGTCAATTGAACGACCTTGAGATTGTTGCCCCAGTGAAAAACATAAAAGGTGCTAAAGATTGGCCTGCATTGACCGAAGCATTCGAAGAAACTTTTGGTCGTGTCTATGCAAAAGCAGCTCAATCACCTGAGTTAGGTTACGGTGTTACCACCGCTATTATGCATGGTACAGTTGAAGTCAAGAAACCGGCTATTCCTTCTCAGCCAGATGCAGGTCCTAATCCTTCTGCAGAAGCTAAGTTGGGTAAACGTAAATTCTACTTTAAGAAAAAATGGCATGAAGCTGATTTATATCTAATGGAAGCAATTATGCCTGGAAATAAAATGCCTGGACCATGTGTTATTGAGTCCGATGCTACAACCTTTGTTGTGCCGCCTGGTTTCGAAACGTTTATGGATAAGCACAGACTTTTCCATCTGATCGAAGTATAGGTTCAAGTTTTGATACTTAAGTTCAATTTAAGAAAGAGGAATAAAATATGAATAAACCAGAATCAATATCAGGTGGTTCTACTAAAAGAAAGTCTATCTTGCACAATGGCAAGAGCCTTTCTCAGAATCGTCGTGATATGTACAGTACGTCTAAGAAAACTGGACATTATGACGGCTTGAAAGAGCTAAAACTGAAAAAATCTGACCCAATTACTTTCGAGAAGATATTTTCAAAATTACGTGCCGGTGTTGTAAACGCACGTGAAACAGCTAAGAAAATTGCTGCATCTCCTATTGTTGAGCAAGAGGGTGAGCTTTGTTTCACTCTTTACAACACAGCAGGTGATTGTGTTTGTACTTCTACCGGTATCATTATCCATGTGGGTACTATGGGTATGGCCATCAAGTACATGATTGAAAACGAATGGGAAGAAGATCCAACAATCAATCCTGGTGATATGTTTACCAATAACGATTGCCAAATTGGTAACGTACATCCATGTGATATCGCAACGATCGTCCCTATTTTCCACGAAGGTAAACTGGTGGCATGGGTTGGTGGTGTAACACACGTTATCGACACCGGTGCAGTTGGACCAGGTTCTATGTCTAACGGTCAAGTACAACGTTTTGGTGATGGTGTTCAAATCACCTGTCGTAAGACTGGTATTAATGACAAGCCTATGCGTGATTGGCAACATGAAGTTCAACGAAATGTACGTACACCAAAATACTGGATTCTTGATGAAAGAACCCGTATTGCTGGTGATCATATGATTCGTGACATTGTCGAAGAAGTGATTGCTGACGTTGGTGTTGAAACCTTCTTACAGTTCACCTCTGAAATCATTGAAGATGGCCGACGTGGTTTGGTAAAACGTATCAACGATATTCTTATCCCAGGTAAGTACAATACAGTCGCTTTTGTTGACGTACCTTACATGCATGAAGATGTACATGTGCCATCTCCATTTGCAAAGGTCGACACCATCATGCACGCGCCTTGTACAATCACTGTTAAACCAGAAGCGACATGGCGTTTAGATTTTGAAGGCTGTAGTCGTTGGGGTTGGCATACCTATAACGCAAATCCAACCGCGTTTACCAGTGGTATATGGGTGATGATGACGCAGACTGTTGTACCAACGGAACGTATCAATGATGGTTCACTCTACGCTTCAGAATTCCGTCTGCCTAAAGGCACATGGACTAATCCAAACGATCGAAGAACTGCACACGCTGATGCTTGGCATTTCTTGGTCTCTTCTTGGAGCTCTTTGTGGAGAGCAGTAAGCCGTGGTTACTTCTCACGTGGTTATCTGGAAGAAGTGAATGCAGGTAACTCAAATCCATGTAACTGGATGCAAGGTGGTGGTTTTAACCAGGAAGAAGAAATTCACGCAGTGAATAGCTTCGAAACAGCCGCTTGCGGTACCGGTGCCTGTGCTATGAAAGACGGTCTTAACCATGCAGCAGCTATCTGGAATCCAGAGGGTGACATGGGTGACTGCGAGATTTGGGAATTAGCTGAGCCATTACTGTATATGGGTCGTGCAATCAAATCTAACACCGGTGGCTATGGTAAGTATCGTGGTGGTATGGGTTTTGAAACCCTGCGTATGGTACATAACTCTGCTGACTGGTGTATGTTTTTCATGGGCAATGGTTACATGAACAGTGACTGGGGTTTACATGGTGGTTATCCATCAGCAACCGGTTATCGTTTTGAAGCTCACAATACTGGTTTACATAAGCGTATTGCTGAGGGTAAATCATTACCTATGGGCCATGACTGGAATCCTGATTATCCTGATTATGAAAATCATCTGGAGCCAGGTGCCATTGTTAAACGTGACAACCAATGTATCACCACCGAAGAAATCTTCGAAAACGGAGATCTTTACCTGAACTACCTTCGTGGTGGACCAGGTTTTGGTGATCCATTGGATCGTACGATAGAAAACATTCAGAAAGATTTGAATGATGTTGTTCTGTTAGAAGAGTATGCGTTCAAAATTTATGGCGCTATCTTCACGAAGGATGATGAAGGTTATTACACCGTTGATGTTGATAAAACTAGAGCACGTCAAGCAGAGATTCGTAAAGAACGTCTAGCACGTGCTAAGCCTGTCAAAGAATGGATGAAAGGCGAACGCCAGAATATCCTTGATAAGAAGGCTTCGAAACAGGTTCAGCAAATGTATGCGTCGTCTTTTGAGTTGTCACAACCATTTCTGGATAAGTTCCGAGCATTCTGGAGCCTGCCAGCTGATTGGCTAGTAACAGAGAAAGAACTGGGTGTTCCTTGTTTCGGTTCCAAGCATGCTATGGACTTGAGTCAAATGCCAGACGTTAAGACTGTTGTCTTGGTAGAGGAATAATCAACTCTGGGTTTGTGGGCGTATACAATACGCCCACATGCTTGAACAATAAATAATTAGAGGTTTTAAAAAATGGCTACAACTTACACAAAAAAACAGGTTGCCGACCTTATCGACGGTGACCTAGATTGGGAAACAGTTCGGAAGATGTTATTCATGCCGAAGGATCCACTGCGATTCGAAATGTACATCGACGTTCTTCAAGATAGAGCAAAGTGGGATGACAAAATTGTTCTGCCTTTAGCTCCTCATTTGTACATCGTCGAAGATAAAAATGGCGATATTGTCAACAAATGTGACTGTGGTTATGTCTTCGGTCCATATACGGAAAACTGGAAGTTAAATGCAGTTATTTTTGTTCGTGATACGGATGAAAAATTTAACGAAGTTTATCCTAACTTGATGGCACCTAATCAGGAATGGCAGGTCTATCGCGAATACTATTGTCCAGAGTGTGCATGTCAGCATGATGTTGAAGCGCCAACACCCTGGTATCCGGTAATCCATGATTTTGAGCCTGATATTGCGGCGTTTTATAAATGGGTAGGCTTAAAAGTACCTAAAAAAATAGCTGCTTGATTATCCTCCACTAAAATAAAAGTAGTTTAGCTATATCATTAAAGCCATCCGTTTTAATTAACGGATGGCTTTTTTTTTCATTAAACTTAATTCTCGTATATCTTAATCATAAATATGAGCAGAGAATCGTTCAATAATTTTTGTGTTGCATTTTGCTACATGTTGATTCTATTAATTAAATTATTATTGTTTGTATCTGTATTCAATGATATTTTGTTGTATGAATAAATGTATCAAAATGAGACGTTCGACATTGTTATGTATTAAAATCGGACGGTTTCTATTATTATAGAAAACATTAATAATATAATATAACAAATTGATTAACATGATATTCTCTTTTACTTAATATTAATAACTTATTAATGGCTTATCTTTTGCTAGTATAATTAGTGATACAATATTCATAGTTTTAGATAATTATTTCGATTATCTAAGTTAAAGACATGAAAGTTAGAAAAATAGTTAGTTCATACACAACACAAAGAGGGGTGTAAATATGAAGTCCTTATCAATTGCCTGCGAGTCAGGTTTTCTTAAATCAATTGCCATAGCCGGTATTTTAGTTGCCGCGCCAATGAGTAATAGTCTCGCGGCGGGTGTTACTGCTGACGATATTAAAAATGATGCAACGACAACGGGTGATGTTGTTTCTTATGGTATGGGTACACAAGGCCAACGTTGGAGCCCACTTGCGAAAATCAATGATAAAAACATAAAGACATTAGCGCCTGCATATACCTTCTCCTTCGGTGGGGAAAAAATGCGTGGCCAGGAAGCACAGCCATTAGTCCACAATGGTGTTATTTATGTTACCGCTTCATACAATCGCGTTTTTGCAATTAATGCTGAAACCGGCATGCAAATCTGGAAGTATGAGCATCGTTTGCCAGAAGGCATATTACCTTGCTGTGACGTAATTAACCGTGGTGGAGCGTTGTTCGACAACCTGTTTATCTTTGGTACACTGGATGCAGAGTTAATTGCACTAGATACAGCTAACGGTAAAGTGGTTTGGAAACAAAACCTGGGTGATTTTAAAGCAGGTCATTCTTCTACAGCCGCTCCAATTATCGCTGAAGATAAAGTCATTATCGGTGTTGCGGGTGGTGAATTCGGTATTATTGGTATGTTGAGAGGTTTTGATGCTAAGACTGGTAAATTAATCTGGGAACGTCCTACAATTGAAGGGCATATCGGTACCTTAAACGGTAAACCAAATGGTATGACCGGTAAGTTAAATGCGACATGGCCTGGCGATCTCTGGAAAGTTGGTGGTGGCGCACCTTGGAACACAGGAACCTATGATCCTGAAACCAAAACCATTATGTGGGGTACAGGTAACCCTGCACCTTGGAATTCACATATGCGCCCTGGTGACAATCTATACGCAATCTCAACAATTGCTGTTGATCCAGATACAGGAAAAATTAAGTGGCATTTCCAATATACACCAAATGAAGCATGGGATTATGATGGTACAAACCATACGGTCGCTTTCAACAATGGTGGTAAAAAGTTGGCTGCTCACGCGGACAGAAACGGTTTTTTCTACACACTAGATAGAACTAACGGTAAACTCGTTAACGCTTTCCCATTTGTTGAAAAGCATAGTTGGGCCAGTGCGATTGATTTGAAAACAGGTCGTCCAATTGAAACAGGGATGCGTCCAGGCAATCCTGCTGACAGCGCTGATGGTAAAAAAGGTTCTGTTATTACAGTAACGCCTTCTTTCCTTGGTGGCACCAACTGGATGGGTATGGCATACAGCCAAAATACAGGTCTATTCTATGTTCCTGCCAATGAAATGGGTATGGACTTATGGAATGAGCCTGTTACCTATAAGAAAGGTGCAGCATACATGGGTGCTGGATTCAGCATCAAACCTGTCTTTGATGATTATATAGGTGCGCTACGTGCTTTTGATCCAATGACTGGTAAGAAGGTGTTTGAAGTCAAAAACAAAGCTCCTCTTTGGGGTGGTGTAATGGCAACAGCAGGCAACCTGGTTTTCTACGGTACACCAGAAGGTTACTTCAAAGCTGTTGACGCTAAGACCGGTAAAGAGCTTTGGCAGTACAACACCGGTTCTGGTATCGTCGGATCTCCAATTACCTGGGAACAGGGTGGTGAACAGTTCATCGCAGTTCCATCTGGTTGGGGTGCTGCAGTACCTCTATGGGGTGGTGAAGTTGCTAAGCAAATTGAGGGAATTAATCAGGGCGCTAGCTTAGTCGTGTTTAAGCTCTATTAATAAACTCTAGGTAATACTTGGGTACCAGTGACCCAATATAAGTAATAAGTCGGGGCCAACGTAATGTTGGCCTCGTCACTTATAAATGATGGTTTGTCTTTACTCGATCTAACGTTGTAAAAAAATAAAACGCCTGTTTGCACAATATTTGTATGAACTCATAATATTTCGTCGAGTCTAAAGATATGCTCATAATTATAATTTAAGAGAAGCTAATCTTATGAAACATAATAATATTTCTGCTATTGCATTTATTTGTATTTTTTCTTTTTTTTCACCTTTACTTTTTGCACACGGTGATGTGGCGCCGCAACCGGTTAATACGGAAGGCTTGGAAGAACTTGGTGACGAATGGTTAGAGAGAAATCCTTATTCCGGTAATGAAAAAGCCATTAAAATCGGAGAAGCGGCCTATGGACAGAACTGTGCGCGTTGTCATGGTCTGCAGGGCAAATCAGGCGGAATAAACCCTGATTTACGAAAAATGAAACATAATGCTGAGGATGATGCGTGGTATGTCATGCGCGTTCGCAAGGGATCTGTAAGAAATGGTGTTACTTATATGCCTGTCTTTGCAGATACTGACGGCGGTCCTTTTAGCCAGGAAGCGTTATGGGCTATATGGGCATGGATCGAGACCATAGCAATCGAGGATTGAAGGAGATTATATAAGACATGCTAAAAATGAAGATTAAATGTGCAAATCTTTTATTACTGTGCGGAGTTTTGTTTTTATCAATGCAAGTTTCCGCCGATGCACAAGCTGAAACTACCAGTGATATTCTAAAATTCGCTGCCTATGATAATTTTCCTCCTTACTCTTATCAGGCTGAGAATGGTAAGGCTGAGGGTATTGATGTTGATATTGCCAGAGCATTAGCAGAAGAGTTAGGACTTAAGGCTAGTATTCGTTTGGTTTTTGCAGATGAGTCCCTGGAAGATGATTTGAGAGTATATGTATGGAAAGGGCATCATGTTACTGGTCCGCCGGCGGATGTAATGTTACATATACCTTATGATCAGTATCTTATGAAAAGAGAAGACAAGGTGAATTTCATCGCTCCTTATTCTGAGGAACAGGTAGTGGTTGCTGCTGATACAGAACAACTTGGTGGTAACCCGCAAATAACGACATTCTTTACAAATAAGATTGGTGTTGAGCGCGTAACCATGGCGGATGGTTATTTGCTAGGCGCATATCAAGGACGAATTAGAGATAACGTTGTCCATTACTATTCGATAGCAGAGGCTACCCAGGCCTTATTGAAGAAGGAAATAACGGCCGTAATGGGAGCTCGAACTGAAATCGAAGCAAGCTTAGGTGACGCCAAAGCTAATTATCAAATTGGACTTATGTCTATGCCGGGCATAGCTAAACCATCATGGGATTTGGGCGTGGCAGTCAAAGCTAGCAATGAAAAACTGACCAATTCAATTAAGACCGCTATGGATAAACTGGTAGAGAATGGAACTATCAAGCAAATTTTCAATAATCATGGTGCTAGTTATCATGTGCCAGCAGCTAGAATTAATTATCAGTGATGATAAGAGAATCATGACTATCAAGAGACTTCTTTCTTGATAAAGCCAATTTCAAGGTGTACGATAATCATACGTTTCGTCCTATAAAATCAATTATTAGATCGCAAAAATGCGACAATAGGACATATTTGAAATACTTGAAATAAAGACGCATTGGTGAATGCACCTTTATTAAAGAGTAAAAATTCAGGTTGAGGTGATTTACACATGAAGAATAATGACTCTTATTCAGCATTCAATATAAATCCTGGTCAGGTAGATTTAGCCTGGGATAGATATGTTAACAGCGGAGAATTACCCAAAAATTCCATCCGAAGAATCATTATTGATTCATGGGCGCGATGTCTAGAAGATGGCGTAGACCCCTCAAGTAGTAAAACACGATTAAGCGTTAATGACCAAACCTATCAAAATCTCCTCAGAAAAAATGCTCAATTACTAGAAGCAGCTAAACCGGTTATGGAACATGCACGAGATCTCTTGGCCGAGTCAGGCTCGATGATGATTTTGGCAGACCGTGATGGTATTTGTTTGCATGTAGAAGGTGACCCCAAGACAGTTGAAGATGGCCATGATATTCGTTTATGTGTCGGGGCAAATTGGAGTGAGCATGCGGCGGGAACTAATGCTATCGGAACAGTTCTTTCCGTTGGTCGCCCGATACAAATTAATACGACAGAACATTTTTGTGAGGGTATCAAATCATGGACCTGTACTTCGATGGTTATCCGTGATCCAGGTACTCAGGAAACCATTGGCGTTTTGGATATATCCGGATTGAAAAGTGATTTTAATTTTCATACACAGGCTTTGGCTGTAGAAGCTGCTGGCAGGATAGAAAGTAGGCTTATGGGAATTAAGCTGGAAGAAAAAAATCGATTATTAAATGCCGCGGTTTCTATGTTTTCTTCACCAACAAACGATGCCTTGATGCTCCTGGATAATTATGGATATCTTGTGAAGGCAAATGAAAATGTGGCATCTAACCTCGCAATGCGCGGTATTGATTTTAAATGTAATGGCAAAAGTATTATCCATAGTATAAATAATGAATCTAAAATGCCGGAAGCTGAATGGTTGTCTACAGATTGGATAGAACCAGTTATGGAAGGACAAGACCAACTAGGAAGCATGTTAATTATTCCATCCCCGCACAGTGTCCATTTAGGAACAAACAGGAACAGGGTGCCTTTAAATAGTGATGCAAAATATTTCGAAGATATTGTGGGCTCCAGTTCAGCACTTAAAAAAACTATAAATAAGGCTCAACGTCTTGCAGCACTTCCAGTACCAATATTAATTAATGGAGAAACAGGGGTTGGTAAAGAAATGTTTGCCAAGGCTATTCATGCCGCAGGACCCAATGCTAAAGGCCCACTCATCACTCTGAACTGTGGTGGTTTGTCACGCGATTTAATTACCAGTGAATTGTTTGGTTATGTTGAAGGGGCATTCACAGGCGCTATCCGTGGTGGTAAAAAAGGAAAAATTGAAGCTGCTGACGGTGGTACGTTGTTCCTTGATGAGATAGGAGAATTGCCGCTTGATATTCAGGCTAATTTTCTAAGAGTTTTGCAAGAAGGTGAAATATGTCGTTTGGGAGATTACCAGCAACGCAAAGTAAGTTTTCGCGTACTTGTTGCAACTAACCGTGATTTGAACCTTGATGTGAAAGAAGGACGTTTTCGCATGGATTTATTTTATCGAATTTCAGTGATAACACTTACAGTTCCACCATTACGTGAACGTGATAATGACATTGAAGTTTTGACGCATTATTTTGCCAAGGAGATTGCAAAACGAGATGGCACTTCGGTCAAACAATTCGAACCTGACTTTATAAAAGTATTAACAGAGTATGAATGGCCTGGCAATATCAGGGAATTACGAAATATAGTCGAGTGTTCTGTGCTGATGTCACAAACTGATACAGTCACACCGGATGATTTACCTGGCGAATTCTATTCTAAATCAAGCAAAGATAGTAGCCCCACTTCTATAAAAGATGTTATATCAAACGATAGTAGTTTAGGTATTGATGATGCGGAACGCCTTATCATTATATCTGCGATAAAGGATCATAAAGGGAACCTTACTAAGACTGCCAGCCATTTGGGTATCGCAAAGAGCACATTATATTTAAAGTTAAAGAAATACAAAATTGATAGAAATTTAGCATTTTCATATAACTGAAGTAGACTTTAAAATATCTCACACAATTCATACTTCATGCTATTACTCATTTACATTTATTATTATTCCCGGTGATTACTGATTCGGTAAATCACAGGGTAATTTCAGATGGATAAAATATGTCTATAAACATCAAACAAAGATTTTACTTTAAAATATTTTCAAGCTTAAGCTTGATTGCCGCTGTAAATTTTGTGTACGCACAAACATCAGTTGATCCGCTAGACGCTCCCACCTGGGAAACAGTACATAAGACAATGTTATTCAATGAAGAAGTTGTTTTTGATGAGCGTGTTAAAGTTGTTGTGCCTGATGTAGCTGAAGATCCAATGAATGTGCCTGTATCTGTCAGAGTCGGTGACATAGGTGAAATTGAAGAAATCAGAGTGTTTGCCGATTTAAATCCTATTCAGAAAATTTTAAACTTTTACCCTGGCAAGATTGAACCCTTTATCGCGTTTCGATTTAAGGTGCAGCAGTCAACGCCGGTCCGCGCCGCTGCCCGCACAAAAGACGGTGTTTGGCATGTTGGAGGTCATTGGCTCGATGCGACGGGTGGTGGTTGTACAGCGCCCAGCGTGAGTAGTGGGCTTGCTAATTGGGAAGATACGCTGGGTGATGTTAAATCACGTCTTTGGTCACGAAAAGACCAACCGGATAGATTACGTTTTCGAATTATGCATCCGATGGACACGGGATTGGCATCCGGTATTCCGGCTTTTTATATTGAATTACTGGAATTGAAAGATAGTAACGGTGATTTATTGGCGCATATAGAGTCTTACCAGCCCGTGAGTGAAAACCCTTTCTTTAGTCTGGACCTTGAAAGTAATCGATATCAAGGACTCACGCTTACCGGGCACGATAATAACGGCAATCAAATAAATAAAGTATTGCAGTAATTCTAATATTTAAAGATTTAAAAATATCCTTACAAAGAATGTTTATTTCAATGAAGCCGACTGTACGATTCTTCCAACCACATGATAACGTTAGCATATTAATGCGAACCTTCTCTGTTTTAATTTTATTCATACTAACTATTCAGGTTAGTAAAGCTGCTGAACTTGATTACAATTTAATAGCGGAACCTGTTGTCGAAGGGACCTATGTTTTTGTTGGTTCAACTAAATATTTCTCAAAACAAAATGGCGGTAATATTGTTAATACCGCGTATATCGTTACTAATGCAGGTGTGGTTGTTATTGATACAGGGCCATCATATCGATATGGCAAACAGATGCGTGACTATATTGAGTCAACAACGGGCTTATCAATTATTAAAGTATTTATTACTCACCATCACCCAGACCATTTTCTCGGTAATCAGGCGTTTAATGATGTGCCAATCGCATCATTGTCGGGTGTTATTAATGGTATAAAACTTCAGGGCAACGCCTTTACCGATAATTTATATGCACTTATTGGTGATTGGATGAAGGAGACTGAGGCATATATACCCACGGAAGTAATCGTTCCCGGTAAGTTTTCAATTGGTGGGCATGAGATAGAAATAATTGCTTTAGATGGACATACTGATTCGGATATGGTCATTTATGATCATACTACCGGAGTATTATTTCCAGGAGATTTAGTATTCCACAACCGAACACCCGCTGTGGCCAATGCTAATATTCAACATTGGTTAGATAGCATCAGCAAATTGCAAGAATTGAACTATAAATATATGGTTCCTGGTCATGGCGCAGTAATTAGTGATGAACACGCGATGATACAAACGCGCGACTACCTTTCGTGGTTGCATAAGCACCTTCAAAATGCATTGGACAGAGGTTTGGCTATGAGTGAAGCCTTGACGTTAGAATTACCCGCATCATTTCAGTCTCTCGATATTTTACACGAAGAGTACAAACGTGCTGTTTTACAACTTTATCCTGATATGGAACAGAATTATTTCAATTGAAGCGTAGTGATTAAATATTGCTTTATATAAGTATCAGTTAACTTTAATAGTTGAGTGAACTGACTAAACTCCATTAGTAATAGGTCAGTTCAAATGAAAATTCACTTATGTGTAGAATTAAGCTCCTCAATAAAACCTTCTATTTCAAATTTAAAAATATCTGTAAGTAATTGTAAAATAAGAATAATATGGCAGATGTTGCGTTTATGCAACGCTCTGTCTCTATACTAATCAATAAAATATAAATCATCTATCCGATTAAGAAATGCTAATTACTGTAAATTATGCAGTTTTAACCTTTCGTTGTTAAAAAACAACAATTTTAAATGATTTATACTGTTGTTGTATTAAAAACAATAAATGTTTGCAAGGCATGGAATTATGTAGTATTTTTACAGCTGTCTTATTAATGGCTTTTCTAGCTATATAAGATGTAGCTTCAAAAGACTTGTTGAATCTAGATTTAGGGGAAACGAGGCTGGGGAGGCCAATTTTTATCTCTAGAGATGTAAATTAGTAAATAAATTTGTATTTTCTTAAGGAGGAATACAACGTGAATAAAACAATTAAAGGAGCTTGCTTAGTCGCTGCGGCAGCACTGCTTCCATTATCACAAGCAGCAACCGCCGGAGAAGTTAACATCTCAGGTTGGATCAACGAAGGTATGTTGTTCACCGACGATGGCACAAATAGCGATTTCTCAGCGATTCAAGATAACGGTACTACACTTGCTAGTCGTCTTTCATTTACTGGCACACAAGCATTACCAAATACTGGGTTGACTGCTGGTTTTGAATTGTCCTTTGAGCCTGCAAATACGCTAAGTGCAGATAACGGTCTTACACCATTATTGAGTAACCAAGCAGCAATTAGTAATAATAATGCTTTCGGTACTGACATCGGTTTACTTGGTAGCAATATCCATTTGAGTGGTGGCTTTGGTAAGGTAACGTTAGGTACTCAATCAATGCCTACAGATAATATTGCCGTTTTGTCTGATCCTTCATTGACCTTATGGTCAGGCGTAAGCCCAGTGTTCCGTGGCTCAGGCTTTACCATTCGTGGCTTAGGTGCTGGTGCAGTTGATACCACATGGGGTAGCAATCTACAGTGTCAGACTAGCGGTTTAGGTATCGGTTTTGACTGTAACGGTGTCTATCGTACTGGTATCCGTTATGACCTTCCTGCAATAATGGGTGTTAAATTAGCTTTTGGTTATGCTAACGATGACATTTATGATGTAGCTCTTAACCACTCGGGTTCAATCGCTGGCTTAAATACTGTTATTGGTATCGGTTATGCTATTAATCAAGGCGGCGGTAATACAACAGTTGCTGAATCTGAAGTCTTTCAGGTACAAGCTGGTTTGATGGATCCGGGTACAGGTATCTTTGGTTCAATTGCCTACATGATAGACGAGGGTGACCTTACCGCAGCTGCTCTAGCTGTGAATGCAAATACTGCAAATACCGGTATTCAAGTATCAGACGAAACAGAATCATACTTTATTAAAGTGGGTGTTAAACGTGCGTTTAATAATCTAGGTGATACTTCGCTTGCATTCAAATATGGTAGTTATGAAGATGGTTTCGGTACTGGTGGTGTCGGTGTCACAGGTTCTGAAGTCGAACGTATTGGTTTTGAAATAGTTCAATACTTTGGTGCAGGTTTTCAAATCTATGGTACTTGGGAACAGCTTGACCTAGACGTAGATTGTGCTAATGCGGCTGCTCTTAATACTGCAGCTGCAACTTGTACTGCAGCCTACGGTGGTGCTGAAGAGCTAGATATATTTGCTCTTGGCGCAACCTACTTCTTCTAAGACTAAAATTTTATAGTTGGAAGAAAACTGGTAAGTACTAAAAGGCCTCTTCGGAGGCCTTTTTTTTGTACATGGAATGTGTACTTATGCCGTGTAGAGTACGACTACATGGAAGTAGGAGGTAGAGTAACGCCGGGAGCAGTTAGCGAGGAAGCCCGAGAACGGCGTAAAGGGATGTAATTTTATGTCAGTTGTTCACGACTGCATGGATGCAGGAGTTAGAGCGACACAGGAAGATGAACAGGATGTTCAAGTATCGTAATCGCAGGAAAGCGATAGAGCGATTGACAAAGCCGAGGACGAAAACAAAAAACTATGCAATAAATCATTCATTTTCCATTAATTCTATATTTAATGTAAACTTCACGCCTGCTATCAACTCTAAATCTACCAATCGATTAAAATATTACTCATTTATGAAAAACACTCAAAATCACCTAATATCCTTTTTTATTATTTCCTTCGTATTTTTTACTAATAGTGTTTCTGCAGTAAGCTGGTTTGGTGGAGATGAAGAGATTATTTGGGAAGGTGCAGCAAATAACTATTTTAAGCTTGCAGAGCAAGAAGACTCAAAATTTGGTAAAAACGATCATCCCATTTCAATCGATGAAGAAGAGATTATCGATGCACTTACCGCTTTAGAGTATACCGATACAAGTATTTTGGGTTCCGAATCAATCGTTTCTGTTTATTCTTATTCACAAGTACGGCTTCTTGCCGAATATATTTCAAAAGGGCTAAGTGAGGCAAAAGCAACGCAAGATATTATTTTTGCGATTGGCGGAAGTAGTAGGAAACTGCTTGTTTTAACAAAAAAATCATACACAACCGGTCGGGTATTTTATAAAGCAGGTAAACTTAATATTATTATTGGCGAATATGATTTAGTACGAAGTGAAGCGATGGAAAAAGAACTCGACCCTTCAGGTAGAGGAGAGGTTAATTATAATTTTAGTCATGGGTATCGTGATAAAAAATCCAATCATTTTAAGGATAGTATTATTGGTGTTACTGGGGTAGCCCAAAAGGTAATTAAGGGTGAGCCACGACTAGATTGGATTGAAATCGATATTAAACTAGCTGCAGAAGCTTATGTAGCAAGAAAAAAAGAAAGAGAAAACCCGCAATTGCAAGGAAGCCAGGCATTGAAGGTCGAAGCAGCAAAGCTCGCTAAACAAAGACGTGAAATGCGGGCTGAAATGGCACGACTTAGAAAAGATGTTGAGCAACGAAATAACGAATCATCATCTGCTAAAAGTATTGAAGAACGAATTAGCACACTCGACCAGTTGCTAGAAAAAGAGCTGATCTCAAAAGAGGAATATGCTGTTAAAAGAAAGGAAATTCTTAACGATATTTAATTTACCCACTAATAAATACTATTCGAATTGAGAAACCTCTATCCTGAGTGTGAGCCTTTTGATAAAGGCTTATTAAACACAAATTCAGCTCATCAAACATACTACGAACAGGTAGGCAATCCGACGGCTCCCGCTGTCATTTTTTTACATGGAGGCCCCGGCTCCGGTTGTAATGAGAATCATCGACGATATTTCAATCCTGATAAATATCGCATTATTTTACTTGATCAACGTGGTTGTAATCGATCAACACCAAACGGTTGTGTAGAAAATAATACCACTCATGACATTCTTGATGATCTTGAGGCAATACGAAAAAAATTAAATATTGATAAATGGGTTCTATTTGGTGGTTCCTGGGGTGCAACATTAGCCTTACTGTATGCTGAACAATATTCAGAACATGTAGCAGGAATTATTTTGCGTGGTTCTTTTCTAGCAAGACAATGTGATTTTGACTGGTTTGCTAAATCAGGAGTCAATAAAATATTTCCTGACTATTGGGAAAAACTAATATCTATAATAAGTAAAGATGAACAGTTAATAGCATCGTTACACGAACGTGTCTTTTCTGATAATAAACAAACACAATTAGCTGCGGCCAAAGCATGGGGTTTATGGGCCGGTAGAATAGTGACGCATAGTTTCGTTGACGAATATGTGCTTGATATCAGTGATGAAGACAAGTTAATCAATGAAACAAAAATTGAAATGCATTATGCGATAAATAAATATTTCATAACCGAAAATCAGATTATCAATAATATTTCAAAAATTCCCGATGTGCCGATTACGATTATTCACGGCCGTAAAGATTTAACGTGTCTTCCAGAATCATCCTGGCTAGTTCATAAAGCATTACCTAAATCTAAATTAGTCATCATTGCCAATGCTGGTCACTTGGCAGGTGAATCAGCGATGATCGATGCGCTTGTTTCTGCAACTGATCAAATGGCAGACAGCATTAGATGATTCTCCATGATAAAAAAGGACCATTAATAATGGGGATCCTTAATGTCACACCTGATAGTTTCTCTGATGGCGGGCAATATAATAATTTAGAGGCCGCTGTTAATCATGGCAAGAAAATGATTGATGAAGGGGCAGATATTATTGATATAGGTGGAGAATCTACACGGCCAGGTTCTGAACGAATTAGTATAGAAGAACAGATAGAGCGAGTTGTTCACATAGTTAAAGCTATCAGTGAGACTAAACCAGGACATGTTCAGATAAGCATTGATACGACACGATCAAAAGTAGCTGAAGCTGCACTCGATGCCGGGGCTTCTATCGTTAATGATGTTTCAGGCGGCAATGATGATCCGGAGATAATCAATTTGTGTGCGGATAAGAATTGTCCGTACATTATTATGCATATGTTAGGTACACCTGAAACAATGCAAAATAAGCCAGCTTATAATGATGTTGTTTCAGAGATTAAACATTTTTTGGAAAGCAGAGTGGAAGATTGTATAAAGGCGGGAGTTGATAAAGATAATATTGTTATTGATCCCGGGATAGGATTTGGTAAGACAAAAGAACATAACTTGATGTTATTAAATAATCTTAATGCTTTTGTAAAAACAGGTTATACAGTTTTATTAGGCACTAGTCGCAAACGATTCATGGGTAGCATATGCACGGTCAATACAGCCGATGAGTTGATAGGCGCGACAGCAGCAACAACAGCATTGGGTGTTCAAGCCGGTGTTAAAATGTTTCGTGTGCATGATGTAAAACCGAACAGGCAAGCAGCTGATGTTGCCTGGGCGATTTTGAATAGTTAATAGCTATACGTCCGCAGCTTCTTTCACAATCTGTTTAGAATTTTTCATGTTTCGAAAGACCAGTGGCTTTGCCTCGACTTGATGCGCCGCTTCTTGCGCTGCTAATTTTTCAATACGTTCTACATCATCCAGTAACTCCTGATGTTTGGGTGATTTATCACAGACTGGATCGGTATTAGCCGCATCTCCCGTCATCATGAATGCCTGACATCGACAACCACCGAAATCTTTCTCTTTCTCATCGCAAGATCGACAGGGTTCTTTCATCCATTCGAAACCGCGGAAATGATTAAAGCCGGGTGAATCTTTCCAGGCTTCTTCGACACTGACCTCTTTGACATTGGGAAAATCGATGGGTAACTGTCCTGCCTCATGACAGGGGAGTGCAGTACCATCTGGCGCAATAGTCAGAAAGATAGCACCCCATCCATTCATACAAGGCTTAGGACGATTTTCAAAATAATCAGGAATCACATAGATGATTCTAGACTTACCTTTCATTCTTTCCTGATATTCTTTAGCGACGATTTCAGCGCGAGCTAATTGCTCTCTCGTGGGCAGGAGTTGATCGACATTGATGCGTGACCAGCCATAGTACTGTGTACTGGCTAGTTCAACGTAATCGGCATCTAGCTCAACAGTCATCTCAAGAATATCTCGGATCTGATCGATATTTTTGCGATGAATCACAATGTTCAGGACCATGGGGTATTCATATGCTTTGACCAAGCGCGCCATTTCCTTTTTGTGTTGAAAGGTCTTGGTGCCGCCGAGAAAGTTATTCAACTCTTCATCGCTAGCTTGGAAACTGATTTGAATATGATCCAGTCCTGCATCTTTGAGGCGTTTAATACGCGCTTCATCCATGCCGACACCGGACGTAATCAGGTTAGTGTAATAACCCAGATGTCTTGCCTCCTGCACCAGTTCTTCAAGGTCCGGACGTACTAGCGGTTCTCCACCAGAAAAGCCAATTTGGGCAGCGCCCATCTTACGCGCTTGTTGCATCACACGAACCCAGTCTTCAGTAGAGAGCTCGTTTTGATACTTCGCTATCTCAAGTGGGTTTGAACAATAGGGGCACTGTAGCGGGCACCGATAGGTTAACTCTGCGAGTAACCATAAAGGGGGTTTCAAATCACTTTTTGTTTCTAATCCAGCCGGTGTCATAGGCGACCTCCAGGAATTTTATGACATCATCTTCAAGCTTGTTCTCTGAAAATGTGGTTTCTAAATCTTTAATTATGGTGTCAACGGAATGTTCACCATTGATACGTTTCATGATCTCTCCGGCACTTCCACTAAGCTTAACCATGCCTTCCGGGTAGAGGACAACATAACAATCCTGCACCTCTTCCCATTGAAAACGAAATGTTGGTGCAATTTCCGGGATATCAGCTTTATTAATATTCATGACAATAGTCTTAACAATTATGAAAAGGTGGTTTTTTTTCTATGTAGGCCATCCACATGCAATCGAGCATCGTCCATAGAATATCCAGTTTTAATTGTAAAATGTCCAAAGCACGTTCTTGCTCATCGCGGGTCTTGAAATAATCCAGCGTGATATGCAAACCATGTTCAACATCACGGCGTGCTTCTTTAAGGCGTTTTCTAAAATAGATGTAACCTTTGCCATCAATCCAGGGATATATTTCTGGCCAGTTATCCAGTCGTTTCTGATGAATCTTCGGTGCGAATAATTCGGTCAATGAAGAACAAGCGGCCTCTTGCCAGGTAGCCCGTCGGGCAAAGTTTAAATAGGCATCAATCGCAAAGCGGACACCGGGTAGCACATGTTGATAAGAGGTTGTTTCTTCGCGACTCAAACCGACGGCTTCAGCCAGTTGTAACCAGGCTTCAATGCCGCCTTCCTCTCCTTCGACACCATCATGATCAATAATTCTCTGCACCCATTGGCGACGGACATCACGTTCCGGGCAGTTAGCCATGATGGCAGCATCTTTAATGGGAATCGTTGTTTGATAATAAAAACGATTAGCAACCCAGCCCTGGACGGCTTCTTTATCAAGACCACCTTCATTCATCAAATGATGAAATTCGTGGTTAATATGATAAAACTTTTCCTTTGCACGGAGCTGCGCCTCAAATTCTTCACGTGTCCAAGGCGTTCTTTCTTCTGTCATTTATGATATCTCCAAATCTTATATATGAATGTCCATTCCATCGAACGAAACTTCTATCCCGACATCATCGAGTTGCTTACGTTCAGGTGAATCTTCATCTAATATTGGGTTAGTATTATTGATATGGATCAATATCTTGCGAGGTTTTTTTAGACTGCTTAATGTATCTTTGATGCCGCCTTTACTGGATTGATCAAGATGACCCATCTCACTCGCTAATTTATCGCTAATACCATGACGTGACATTTCGTCATTAGTCCAGACGGTGCCATCAACCAAGACAACATCGGCATTTTGCATGTATTCATAGACATGCTCTTCTATTTCACCTAAACCCGGCGCATAAAAGAGGTTCTTTCCTGTTGAGGTGTCTTCAACCTTATAACCGACGTTATCACCAGGAACAGTATTGTGTCTGTGAGGAGAATAGGGTGGTGCTTCACTTTTCAGTGGAACTGCCGTAAAAATTAGATTATCAGCTTTTGGGATTGTGAAAGGAACTTGCTCGGTACTTACTTCATGCCAGTTTACGCCACGGAAATGCCCTAATATATTGAATATCGGGTAACCGCTTGTCATATCTTCATAAACACTTTCAGTACAGTAAACATCCCAGGGTTTGTCGTGTTCTCGAAGAATTATCAAGCCTGTTGTATGGTCAATCTGACCATCACAGAGAATGATAGAACAAATTCCGGTATCTCTTACCTGACGGGCAGGTTGTAGAGGAGGAAAAGATTCAATCTGTGCACGGATATCGGGTGAAGCATTAAATAAAACCCAATCCACGCCATTGCCACTAATCGTGATAGATGATTGAGTTCTGGCAGAACTCTTTATTGTTCCTTTACGCAGTCTACTGCAGTTATCACAATTACAATTCCACTGTGGAAAACCACCACCAGCACCCGTACCTAATAAATGTATATGCATAATCTTTTAGTTCTAATCTCTTGTTAAATTGTATCGGAATAATAGACGAGTTAAATGTGCAGATCGAATGATCATCACACTATGGAAATAGCCAGGCATATCGATAATCTAATATGCCCGGCAGAGGGGTGTTCTAAACTTATCTAACAATACTAGGATTATTTATTGTTGATATACATGGTGACTTCAAAGCCATAACGGATATCGTTGTACTCAGGTGTTGACCATTTCATTGTGATTCTCCTTAAAGTGAGTTTTGTCATAATTACCTCTAATAGAGCTATAATCGTGCCATCATTATTATTACAGGTAAAAGATTTAATAAATATAATAAAAACATATTAATAGAAAACAAAGTTAATGTTAATAATTGAATCATATATAATGATGGTTTATCCATCTGGATGTATTGAATCGGGAAATATGGTTCAAATAAACCATATTTTTAAAAATAAAATAGTGCTCTGTTATTAGTCATAGCCTGCTTATAATGCAGCAGCAATGCAAAAAACTACTCAAGAACATATCCTCTTTCTGACTGGTAAACTGGCTCAAAAGCGATTAGAAAATATCCTTAAAGAGATGGCACCAACGGAATTCACCTATGAGATTCGTAATATTGGTGTCAGTGTAGCGGCATTGATGACGGCACAGATGGTTACGCGTCGTTTATCAGATTTGATGGGTGTAAATAGAATTATTGTCCCTGGTCTGTGTCGCGGAGATTTATCGGTGACGACAGAAGCTTTGGGTATTGAGTGTATTAGAGGGCCTATCGACTTAAAAGACCTCCCTGTATTTTTTGGGAGGGATTGCAAACCGCCTGACTTGAATAACTATAATGTTGAGATCTTTGCAGAGATAGTCGATGCGCCTATGGTTAGTATCGATAATATACTGAATCGGGCAGAAAAATACCGTCGTGATGGTGCCAACGTAATTGATGTCGGTTGTTTACCAGATACTTCATTTCCTCATTTAGAAGAAACAATTCAAGCATTACATAACGCAGGCTTTAAAGTCAGTATTGATTCTTTGGAAGAAGAGGATTTAATACGTGGTGGACGAGCTGGAGCAGATTATTTACTTAGCCTTAAAGAAACTACGCTGTGGATTGCCGATGAAGTAGATTCTGTTCCGATCTTGATCCCGGAAACACATGGAGATATGGAATCCCTTTATCGCACTATTGAGAAGTTTTCAGATAGGGGCCGCCCGTTTTATGCAGATGCGATACTAGATCCGATACATTTTGGTTTTACAGAATCGATCATACGTTATCATGAGTTACGTCAAAATTGCCCGGATATTAAAATCATGATGGGTGTGGGTAATCTTACTGAACTTACTGAAGCTGATACTACGGGGATTAATGCTATCTTGTTTGGTTTAATATCTGAAATGCAGTTGAATGCAGTATTAGCTACGGAAGTTAGTCCGCATTGTTGTTCTGCTATACGTGAGGCAGATAAAGCTCGTCGATTAATGTATGCAGCAAGAAAAGATGATAGTTTGCCAAAAGGTATTGATGGTTCTTTATTAGGCATGCACGCTCGAAAACCCTTTCCTTACACTGAGGAAGAAATCCGGGAAATTCAACAACAAGTAAAAGATCCGAGCTATCGAATTCAAGTGAGTAAAGACGGAATTCATGTATATAATCGAGATGGTTTTAATACTGAAATTAATCCATTCGAACTATTTCCAAAACTGGATTTACTTCAGGAAGACGCACCACACGCATTTTATATGGGCGTAGAATTGTCAAAAGCGCAAATTGCATGGCAGTTAGGAAAGAATTATATGCAGGATGAAGAACTCAATTGGGGAGCCTGCACAGATACAAAAACCGAAGCGCAAAAAGATCTGGATTCTCGTGCGGCTCACACTATGAAAGATCTAAGGAAGGATACTGCAGAATATAAAGAAGAGGGCAGTACTCTAAAAGCCTCTCGCAATAGAAAGAAAAAAAATAAATGATTCAGGAAATTATAGTAACAACCACTAATAAGGATGGGACTACCCACATAGCCCCAATGGGTATACGTGAAGAAGCTGGCGAAATTATTATCGCACCATTCAAACCATCTGCGACGCTTGATAATATATTACGTAATAATACTGCCGTTATTAACCGTATTGATGATGTAAGGATTTTTGCCGGATGTCTAACCGGTCGCAAAGACTGGCCGCTAAGCGCAGCTGAAAAAATTGAAGATTTTCGTTTGCAGGCTGCTCTGAGTCATGTTGAACTACAATTGGAATCATTCGAAGATGATGACCTAAGACCTTGTTTTTATTGCAAACCTGTTCATGAAGTTACACATAGACCGTTTAAAGGTTTTAATCGTGCGCAAGCTGCGGTTCTGGAAGCCGCTATACTGGTTAGTCGATTACATATGCTTAGTAATGAAAAAATTGATCAAGAGCTTGAATATTTGATGATTGCGATTGATAAAACTGCGGGTGAAAATGAAAAAATTGCATGGAAATGGTTAATTGAAAAAATAGAAATATTTAGAAAAGAGTCATTAAAGGATAAGTCAGTATGACGGGCATGTTGGCCAGTGTGACTTCTATCGATGAGACCCGTCTCGTGTTGAATGAGGGAGTCGACATTATTGATTTGAAAAACCCACATGACGGCGCATTAGGCGCGCTTGATAATACTATCGTTTCTGAAATTGTGGCATCAATAAACGACAAGGTGCTCACCAGCGCTACGGTCGGTGATATTAAATCTGATAGTGAATTTCTATATGACAAGATTGTTGCTATGTCTAATACGGGAGTACATTTTGTTAAGGTAGGTTTGTTTGATAAATATCCTACAAAGCATTTTATTAGTGTGATAAATAATGCGGCAAAAAAAAATATTGATTTAATTATTGTCTTGTTTGCAGAAAATATTTCCGACCTTAGTTCATTGGAAGTGTTAATGGATAGCAATATTAAAGGTGTCATGCTGGACACAAAAGACAAGTCAGATAAAAATTTATGTACCTTGCTTGATTATCATGTGTTGGATAATTTCGTACAAATGGCAAAATCATCTGGCCTGTTAACTGGTCTTGCGGGTTCTATAGGGCATAAGGATATAAAGCATCTGTTGAAAATTAAACCTGATTATTTAGGTTTTCGTGGTGCGCTTTGTTCCGGGCATGATCGGGTTAAATCAATCGATCCAGCCCAGATAAAAAAAATAAGAAATGCAATCCCAATCCCAAACCAGAACAATATCAACTATGATAATAAAGAGTATCAAAAAGAGGAGTTTAGTAATGGCGCAGTGGCGTAAAAAAGAAAAAGACGAAACTTACACGGATGAAGAAGTAGAAGCACGTTTAAAAGAAGAACTACCATTATGGAATTTAGAAGGTGGTTGGATACGTCGTAAGTTTAAAACCAGCGGTTGGAAAGCCACGTTAATGGTAGTTAACACAGTAGGTCATTTGGCAGAATCAGCCTGGCATCATCCAGACCTTACAGTTTCTTATGCCTTTGTTATTGTGAAGCTTATGAATCATGCAGCAAAAGGAATTACGGAAAAAGATTTTGAGTTAGCTAAAAAAATTGAGGAAGTTATTCAATGGCAACCAGCATCAGAAGAAGGAAGTGCTTTGGAGGGAACGCCAGAAGATCCAAGATTTAAATATATTAAATATGATTGATGCCCCTCACCTGAGGACATCAATCATATTTTTGAATAGCTAACTTTATGCTATTTCGCCTCTTACAAATTCATAATTAGTAATATTACCAACATTATTGATTGTAAAAGTACATTGACTGTTAAAACTAATAGCAGATTTAGTGAATTTAATGGCTTTATGTCCACTTTCAAGATCCAGTTCATGTTCTGGAATCCCAAAATGCTCTACTGCCTTGACTATATTTCTACCTACAAAGTGGTCTAATATTTTAATAAATTCAACTTCAGTGCGCGGATATTTCAGAATACCGTGACTTCTATTAGTACTGCTATCGGTTTTGTATGTACCCATTATTCTAATACTCCAAACATTAACTGGTATAAACGACGTTAGACTATTTATGCTAGCCATTAATTTGACCGTAGTATACTCAAGGATTTGATTTTTGTCGTAATAATTACGATATATGGTGAATAATACCAATCCAAATACATTTTTACGAATCTTGAAATAATGCAAGGATAATTCCCGAAATATCTATCGATTTATCTTTCCCAAGCGCCTGATTTACCACCAGATTTTTTCAATAATTTAATATCGGACATGGTCATTCCTCTGTCCACCGCTTTACACATATCATAAATTGTTAGCAGAGTGATCTGGACAGCGGTTAATGCCTCCATTTCAACGCCTGTTTTACCCTCAGTCTCCGTTCGGCATTCGCAATAGATAGAATCAGTTTCTTTAGTGATACTTAAATCAATATTAATATGTGTCAGAGTAAGTGGATGACAAAGCGGTATCAACTCGCTGGTTTTTTTCGCTGCCATTATGCCGGCGATTCTTGCTATCCCCAGGACATCGCCCTTCTTATGACTACCGGCTTCGATTAATGATAATGTTTCCGCCTGCATTGATATAGAACCGCTAGCGATAGCAATTCTGTGCGTTATCGATTTTTGACCGATATCGACCATATGCGCGCTACCTTTATCGTTAAAATGGGTTAATTTAGACATAAGATTCTTATCTCTTTGATATAATGTGTTAATACTACTCAAATAAGCAATTTAGATAAATAACAGGTTGAAGAAATGCAGGTTTCCATTAAATACTTTGCCAGTCTACGTGAATTAATCGGTGAGGCTAGTGTGACCATAGATATTGAGGAAAATACCACGGTACACGATCTTTGGATGGAAATAATTAGACGTAAAAATATCGAATTCGATAATGTCATGATGACGGTAAACATGGAATATGTAAAATCCGAGCGGCAGCTAATAGCCGGAGATGAAGTTGCTTTTTTCCCCCCTGTGACTGGAGGTTAGACGATGCTGGTTGATATTCGTAAAGAATCATTTAATGCATATCGAGAGATACTTTCATATCAGGAAAGTCAAAACTTTTCTGGAGAGTATGGTGCAACAGCTAGCTTTGTCGGATCCATGCGAGATTTTAATGAAGATAGAAAAGTAACCAGCATGACACTAGAGCATTATCCTGGGATGACTGAAAAACATCTTAATGCCATTGCCAGAGAAGCCACAGAAAAATGGAGATTACTTGATGTGCTTATACTGCATAGAATTGGCAAGGTAACGATAGGTGAGGATATCGTAGTTGTCGCGAGTTGGTCTGCCCATAGAAAAGAAGCTTTTGAAAGTTGTCGGTCTATGATGGAGCAACTAAAGTCTAGCGCACCTTTTTGGAAGAAAGAGAGTACTACTTCGGGTAGCAAATGGGTTGAGAAGAATACACCAGGAATTTGAATAAAACATGTTAAATAATAAATCCCCCGATTTTTTGATTATCGGAGCGGGAATTGTCGGCCTGACAATTGCTTTTGAATTAAAGAAAAGGTTTCCCGATCAAAAAATAATGATAATTGAAAAAGAGAGTCGACCCGGTGTTCATGCCAGTGGTCGAAATAGTGGCGTATTACATGCCGGTTTTTATTACACAGCAGATTCATTAAAGGCAAAGTTATGCCGTGATGGAAATTTTGCCTGGCGTGAGTATTGTTTAGAAAATGATTTGACACTTAATCAATGTGGAAAACTGGTCGTTGCACGGAATGAAGAAGAACTGAATGGACTGGACGAGCTAGAACGGCGAGCCAGAATCAACAATGTTAATCTGGAAATGCTTTCAGCTGCTGAAGCAACAGAAATAGAGCCTCATGCATTCACTTATGAACGTGCCCTTTGGTCTCCAACAACGGCTACAGTCAATCCAAAACAAGTTGTCGAATCAATTACAAAAAAGCTTATTGATGCTGGTGTAGCAATATTGACAGACACTGCTTATATAGAAAATTCAGAGAATAACGTCATAACATCGAAAGGTAATTTTTCCCCAGGATATTTGATCAATGCCGGAGGTTTATATGCGGACAAAATCGCGCGAGACTTTGCTTTCTCTAAAAATTATAAAATATTACCTTTTAAGGGTTTGTATCTATATGCAAATGATAGCGGCTTGAAATTAAAAACGAATGTCTACCCTGTGCCCGATCTAAGAAATCCTTTTCTCGGTGTGCACTTTACAGTCACAGCAGAAAATAAAACCAAGATAGGCCCGACAGCTATTCCTGCATTTTGGCGCGAAAACTACACTGGGTGGGAAAAATTTAATCTGGAAGAGCTGGTTGATATTGTTGGCATTGATGCGGGTTTGTTTCTGTCAAATAATTTTGGATTTAGAAATCTCGCTTTCCAGGAAATGCAAAAATATTCTAAAAAGAAACTTGTGCAATTAGCAGGCACATTAGTGAAAAACATTAACCCAGGAGATTTTAAGAAATGGGGACATCCGGGATTAAGGGCGCAGCTCATAAACACCAAAACGAAACAACTGGAAATGGATTTTAAGTTTGAGGGAGACACTAAATCCTTTCATGTCTTAAATGCAGTTTCACCCGCATTTACATGTTCATTGCCGTTCAGTCGTCTGATTGTAGATGAGATAATGAAAATTAAAAATAAGTAAGCTTTAAACTAATTTTACATAAACGTGAATTGCTTCCCAGATTGAAATAATAATGTCTGCTAATGTAGTCTCTGGTTTATTAAAATGAACATAAAATGATCGTCAAGACAGAAGAGGTGTTAGAAAAGACAGATCTTAGGACACTTTGGTCTGACACATTGTTTGAGATGCTTTTTGACGGGCTTGAAAATGAATGGTCAACTAATGCCATGCGTCAAATTTTGAAGGAGCTAAAAGCAAAAGGATTAAAAACAGAGAAGATTTTGAAAGCTGTAGAAAAACGGTATGGTAAAGCATCGGCTCATGAATTTTATGAGAAATTTAAAAAACGTATTTGGTCAAATTAACCCATGAAAGACTTGCACATCCACCAGATCATCAGGTTGCACACCGTCATTATTTATTGGCAATACAATAAAACAATTAGCATCAGCAATTGAGCGTAAAATTCCTGAACCTTGAGCGCCGGTTTTTCTAACAATCATGCGACCTGTTTCGTCTTGCTCCAAAACTCCACGCTGATATTCCACACGACCCGGACGTTTCTTTAACTTACTTATACAAGGAACTTTCATCATAATGGGTCTTGTTTCATTTTCACCGGCTAACTTACGTAAAGCGGGTTGTACAAATTGATAGAAAGTAACCATTACTGAGACGGGGTTTCCAGGGAGGCCAAAGAAATAAGTTGAATCCAGTTTGCCAAATGTGAGAGGGCGGCCCGGTTTCATTGCAACCTTCCAGAAATCAACTTTGCCATGCTTTACTAATGTTTCTTTAACATAATCTGCTTCGCCAACTGATACACCACCTGATGTAATAAGAACATCTACATTTCCAGCAGCTTCTTTAAAGGCCATGTCCATTAGTTCGCGATCATCTTTAACTACACCCATGTCAATTATCTCGACTCCAAGCCGTGACAACATTCCATAAAGCGTATAACGATTGCTGTCGTAGATCATGCCAACCTCAAGTTCTTCACCGACTGAACGTAACTCATCACCGGTTGAGAAAAAGGCGACTTTAAGTTTCCGTATTACATCAACCGTCGCTATACCCAAAGAGGCTAATAAACCTATGTCCGCGGGAGATAACCGCATGCCTTTTTCTAAAACAAGATCACCAACGGCAAGGTCTTCACCGGCCTGCCGAACATTGTCTCCAGCTCTTGTGTCTATGCCTATACTAATTTCGTTTTCAATCGTATTTACGTTTTCCTGGATAACGACGGTATCGGAACCCTCTGGCATTATGGCTCCAGTCATTATGCGAATGCATTCACCTTTCTTGAGTTTTCCAGTATAAGGTCTCCCAGCAAAACTGGATCCAATTAAACGTAAAGTGTTTATCCCTTCAGAGGGTAGGTCTTCTGCGTTAATTGCATAACCATCCATAGCAGAATTCCGTCCAGAGGGGACGTTTATTTCTGATTTAATATTTGACGCCAGAACACGAGATAATGCATTACGAATCGGTACTGTTTCTTTTTCAGTTAATCCCGATATTGCATTAAAAATCCTGGTTAATGCTTCTTCTGGCAAGATTGACTCTGGATCAAAATCATCCATACAGCTTATGTCTTTATTGATAGTTTTTTCTGACATTCATGCATCCATTATCTAATTAGTAACTTTCCCTTTCTTTAAATCAAAAGTATTAATAATGTAATTTACTATCGATTCATAATTATTCAAATCAAGTATCTTTAAATCTATACTTTCTGCAATGTCACCGTCAGTGGCAATGGCAATGACACCTTCATCCGTTTTGCATAACAAAGGATGACCCAGGCTAGGACGATGTAACTCAATCTTGGTAAGCACCTCCGGTTTGAAACCCTCGACTAATATGATGTCCAGTTTATTTTGATCCAGATGTGAGATATATTCTTGCAGACGGACTGCTGGATCGGCTTCTTCTTTTTCTACCATCAAGGCCCACCGGTTTTTTGAGCCGATCAACATCTGACTCGCACCTGATTTTCTTAACTCATAACTGTCTTTGCCGGGTTGGTCTATTTCAAAATTATGATGTGCATGTTTAATTACACCTACCTCTATACCATGCTGAATTAGTAAGGGAATTAATTTAACTAATAAGGTTGTTTTGCCTGTGCCACTATAAGCCGCAAAGCCCAATACCGGTATTTTTGAATTAATTTCAGTCATTATTGGCAATTACCCGTGACAATGCATTTTCAATATCTTCAGGTGTATTGATATTATCAAAAGTTGTTGGCACATCAGAAAAATCTGCGACTGCATAATTATGTTGTTCAAACCAGCGATCAATTTTTCTCTCGCCTTTGGCAAGATAACCATTTAAAGATTGAGCAAGGGATTTTTTAAGCATACAAAAGACAGGCTGAATGCGATCTCCATTATGTGCAACACTTATATCTGCTGATTCATTTTCAATCGCTGTGGCTAGTCGTTGTACTAAATCAGCGGGTATAAAGGGTGAATCACACGGTGCGGTAACCATATACTCTGTTTTAATTGTCTGTAACGCACTTGCCATTCCAGCCAACGGACCACAAAACCCTGACAGGTTGTCCGCTATAATTTCGATGCCGTAACTTGAGTAGACTTCATGGTTTCGGTTTGCATTTATGAGCAGTTTTGATGTTTGTGGTTTGAAGGCCGCGATGATGTATTCGATCATGGGTTTATCATTAAGTCTTATAAGTCCTTTATCTTTACCCCCCATACGTCTGGCTTGTCCGCCCGCAAGTATTACACCAGTAACATCTGAGTTAATATTCATTATCTTTAATTAGTTAATTTAGCGGTGCTAATGTTCTGGATTGAAAAGTTAGTCTTCTTTCATCATATTTGCGACTTCTCGTTTCGGTGGAAGTACAACATCATATTCAATATTTTCCATACCGTTATAGACAAGAAAATGTTTGCTCTTGGCTCTGGATAAGAGCGTTATGTTCATGTCCCGCGCAAGATTTAACCCCATTTTAGTAATACCTGAGCGCGAAAGTAATACAGGTATTTCCATTTGCGCGACCTTAATCACCATCTCTGAGGTTAATCTGCCAGTGGTATAAAATATTTTGTCATTACCGGAAATACTTTCCAACCACATCTTGCCTGCAATCGCATCAACAGCATTATGTCGCCCCACATCCTCGATAAAGATTAAAGGTTCCGTATCATGACAGAGTGCACAACCATGAACCGCACCAGCATTTTTATAAACATCGTTATAAACATTCAGGTTCTTTAATAATTCATAAAGTCGTGATTGTTTTATTGTGATTGACTTTATATCAAGTGCATCCAGATGTTCCATAATATCGCCGAAGACAGTGCCTTGACCGCAACCTGTGGTAACAATTCTGGGGCCCAATTTATCTTTCCAGTCATTGCGATCTTCAAATGTGGTGATTGCAACAGCATTGACATCCCAATCTACCTGAATGGATTTAATTTCACTTATATTTTTTACCAGACCCTGATTCTTTAAATAACCTAGCGCGAGCATTTCTGGCTGTGTACCTAAAGTCATCAAGGTGACGATTTCATAGCTATCGATATAGATTGTTAACGCACGTTCTTCTGCGACATGGAGTTCACGTATATTCTGGTATTCGTCAGTGGCGAGTACGAGCTGGGTAGGTGAAAGTCCGGCAGATGTCATCTCCGGACGATAGGAGGTTGACATCTTAGCCTCCAGTGACATTCATATGTCTAAATATGATTGGTTTTTCGGTTAAATTAAAATCATGCCCTTTAGGTTTTATTAACATCGAATCTTTTATTGCTTGTTTCAGTTTATCCATATCGCCGGGGTAGGCACGAAGTATTTTTCGTAGATCAACCGAATGTTCCTGACCTAGGCATAACAACAAGCGACCTTCACAAGTCAATCTTACCCGGTTGCATTGCTCACAAAAATTATGGCTATGTGGTGAGATGAAGCCGACACGTGTGCCAGTTTCATTTAACTTGTAGTATTTTGATGGTCCAGCAGTGGTCTCGGTCGTGGGCACTAATGTAAATTCTTGTTCCAGATCGCTTTTTATTTTATCACTGGAGTAATATGCCTCAGCTCGGTCATGGTCACCTATGACACCAAGTGGCATTTCCTCAATAAAACTGATATCCATTTTTCTGTCACTGGCATAACGAACCAGATCAATTATTTCATCATGATTACGATTTTTTAATATGACAGCATTTAATTTTAGTTTTTCAAAACCAACGGCGAGTGCCGCTTCTATACCTGCAAGAACATTTTGTAATTCGCCGACACGTGTTATGCGGTTGAATTTTTCAGGATCAAGCGAATCCAGGCTGATATTTATGCGTTTAACACCGGCATCTTTCAGGGGTTGCGCAAGTTTTGTCAATTGTGAGCCATTAGTGGTTAAAACCAATTCATCCAGGCCGGGTAACTGGCCAATATCTTCAAACAATTTGATGACGTTTCGACGAATCAGTGGCTCACCACCGGTAATACGTACTTTTTTTACGCCAAGTTCAGTGAAAGCCTGGGCTATTCTTGCAATTTCTTCCAACGTTAAAAGTTGTGCGCGTGGCACAAACTGCATTTCTTCATCCATGCAATAGACACAGCGAAAGTCGCAACGATCTGTAACCGAAAGACGTACGTAATCGACAACTCGATTAAATTTATCGATTAATACTTCTTCATTTGTGTTGGTTTTAACGTCCATACATATATAGAGAATTAAATATCTTTGTATTTTAACGAATGTACTGGGTGCATTGAAATAGTTGGATTATAACGTACTTGGATTATAATGTACTTGGATTATAACGTATTCGGATGTTGAAACATATTGAAATAACAATGGTTTATGCTAATAAAGCGCTATCAATTTAGAGATTGTTGAATTATGCCACAATGCTACTATCACCAGTCTTTATATGGGTGACTTACAAGGCAAATATTGTAATAGCGAGGGTCGTCTGTTACCTCTTTACCTATCCAATCAGGTAAGACGAAGTTTTCGTCGACGGAATTCAACTCCAGTTCAGCCACGATTAACCCCTGATTTTCACCGGCAAAAACATCTATTTCCCAAGTGTGATCTTGAAATTTTACGTGATAACGCGTTTTTTTAATAAAGGGTTTATTACATAAAGTCTCAAGCATTTCCATAGCTTCTGCTACAGGAATAAGATAATCAAATTCACTACGTTGGGCGCCAATAGTTTTACTCTTGATATTCAGGTTTGCTATCTCGCCGTTAACCCGGATGCGAACCGAGCTTTTATCATTACTGCTCATATAACCTTGAATCATCTGTATGCCTTCATCAGCATTTTCTTGCCAGGAATCATTAGCTATAAGATATTTACGTTCAATTTCTATGCCCATGCTTTATGATAACGTGAGAATAACAACAATGACATTCCATGTTACTAACTAGACAATCTATCGAACATCTATTCAATGCGCGGATGATGACGATCCTGCTTTTGGGGTTTTCGTCTGGTTTACCATTAGCGCTAAGTACCGGTACATTACAAGCATGGTTGGCCGACGTTGATGTAAACATTCGTTCTATCGGTTGGTTTTCATTAGCGGGTTTGCCTTATACCCTAAAATTTATCTGGTCGCCTTTAATGGACAGGTTTGTACCAAACAGCCTTGGTCGGCGTCGAGGCTGGATGTTCCTTACGCAGTGTGGGCTATTAATCCTGATTACTTTAATGGGCTTATTAACGCCCGATGAAGACTTAAAGATCATGGGAATGATTGCGTTCTTTATCGCCTTTTGCTCTGCTTCTCAAGATATTGCCTTTGATGCTTATCGCACAGATGTGCTCCCAGCCAAAGAAAGGGGGTTTGGTGCGGCTGTTTCGGTTGCTGGATACCGTATAGCAATGCTTATTTCAGGAGCGGGTGCGTTGATTATTGCTGATCTGATCGACTGGAAAACGGCTTATTTTATTATGGCCGGATTAATGTTGATTGGGATGACAACTTCTTTCTTCTGTTATCAACCCGATGACAGCAATGCGCCCAAGTCACTGCAAGATGCTGTGATAAAACCATTCGTAGAATTCATAAATCGACCTTCTGCAATCTTGTTATTAGTATTAATTATCCTTTATAAAATGGGTGATGCTTTTGCTGGAACGCTAACAACGGCTTTTTTAATTCAATCACTCGATTTTTCCATATCTGAAGTAGGGGTGGTGAATAAAGGTTTTGGACTCATTGCAACATTAGTCGGCGTTATTTTTGGTGGCGCCATTATGGTACAACTCGGTTTATATCGTTCTTTATTATGGTTTGGAATCTGCCAGGCTTTAACCAATCTTGGTTTTATGGGCTTAGCTATTATTGGGAAAAATTATCTCGGCATGATGATAGTGATAGGTATGGAAAACCTATCTGGTGGTATGGGTACAGCTGCTTTTGTCGCGTTATTAATGGCCTTATGTAATCATAAATATACCGCTACACAATTTGCCTTGTTATCAGCGCTATCTGCGATAGGGCGAGTCTTTGTTGGACCTCCATCGGGTGAAATTGTCGCCCTTTTTGGTTGGGAAATCTTTTTTATGCTGACCTTTATTATTGCATTGCCAGGATTATATTTGTTAATTCGTTTGAAGAACCTTTTGCAACAGTATGATGTGCAGTAATTTAATCTCCCAGTTTTGTACTTCTGTTTTTTCTCTCAAACTCTCGGCCATGTCGGAAGCCATTATTGTATGAATTTTGAAAGCGACGGTTATTTCTATTATATGAGTTGCCGTATTTTTTTTGATTGTACATGGCCCGCTCATACTCCTGTTTATTACCCTGATACTTATAGAGGCTGGAGAGATCAGTAAGTCCGCGATTTGAATAAGCATTGTTATTTCTTTTGTAGAGATTATTGTGTCTGTTGTAATTATTTTGTGGATAATAATGCTGTTTGTTATGAGTAACAGTAGGCACGCCAAAATATATTTTTACGTCTGCATAAGAAGTTACTGGAAGCAATGATAAAATTACGGAATAAAATACTGTTCTGTAATGATTATTTAACACGATTCTTCTCCTGCAATTAATGTTTTATAGGTTTTAGAGGTGTTTGTATGGAAATGGTTGCAAAGATTCACACTCCCAGAGTAGAAATTCAATATTGTACACAGTGTCGTTTTATTCTCAGGGCAAATTGGCTGGCGCAAGAGTTATTAATGACCTTTGCTGAAAAGCTGGGAGAATTAGCTTTGATTCCGTCTACTGGAGGAGTTTTTACCGTATTTCTGGATGGGGAAGAAATTTTCTCCAGAAAAGAGTTGGGCAGGTTTCCAGAATCTAAAGAATTAAAGCAATTAATTCGTGATCGGATAGAGCCCGATATGTCATTAGGACACAGTGATGTTAGTCACTAGTATGTAATATGTGATTAACGGATTTCTCTGACAACGCGGATGCCAATATGGTCATAGACTTTATCGGATTTGTATTTATCCCTTTTGGCGCTTCTTATTGATTGTGGTGGCGTGCTATATGCTCCACCTCTTACAACACGATAGGAACAATCCCCACCTTCCCAGATTTCTCCATATTTTGGCGCTTCGTTATAATTATCATGCCAGCAATCATGTACCCATTCTGCGACATTGCCGGAAGTGTCATAAACTCCAAAAGCGTTTGGTTCAAAACTCCCGATTTTTGTTGGCTTACGCGGGTCCAGGTTAGTGCCACAACCAAAACAGTGTGCTCGATTAGGCTCTTCGTTGTAGCCCCACCAAAAAGTAGATTTTTTGCCTGTTGAAGCCATATATTCCCATTCGGCTTCGTTAGGCAAACGGTAGCGCTCTCCAGTTTGTTCGGAAAGCCATTTTGTATAGTAGTAGGCCTCATCCCAGGAGACGAATATAACCGGGTGTGTTTCTCTATCCAGATAAAGGGAGTCAGGTATTTTACGGTTTTCAGCTTTTGCAAAAAGATCATATTCAGCAAATGTGACCTCATATTGGCTAACAGCAAATTTCTCAACAGTTACATCATGTCGGGGGCGTTCATCCGAGTTTTTGGCGCTGCCGCTACCCATAGAAAATTTTCCAGCAGGAATAGTGACCATCAGCGGGCCTTTTCCGCCCGACTTCAAATCATCTTGAATAGTTTTACTGGCGACAGCTGTCGCTTTTTCTGTTTTCTCTTCAGGCGCTGCTGCTGTGGTTTTTGGTTCTTCCTTGGCTTTTTCAGCAGTCTCTTCAGTAGCAGAGACTTCAACAGTCACTTCCTCATCAGAAGCGGTCATTTCATCTGTGCTTGCTTCGGATTCAGCCTGCATCTCAACCTCTGAGGCAACACTAGGCTCAGTTTCTTGTGTTGATTTTTTGCCCATCATGGTAAAGGCAACACCACCAATGACAAGAATTACCGCAGCTGCAATACCAATCATCAACCCCATTTTGCTCTTCGGTTTATCTGCTGTTTCAACAGTTTCTTCGACAAATGCAGGCTGACCTATCTGTGGCTCGGGTTGTGGTTCTGAAATGGGTTCTGCTACTGCTTCTTCTGTAGAAACATCAGAAACTGACAATTCAGCGGTAGATTCACCTATTTCTTCAGGCTCAGGTTCCACTGCTGGGACGCTGGTGACACCGTTTGCGGCTTCTTTTACATTTACAACAACCGCCGTGGTGTTGTCTTGGCGGGGCATGTTGGCTTCTTCAACGGCCGTCATTAATGCATCAGCGCATTCTTTTGTTGATTCTGACCACTCGGAGTATTGAATAATTTTGCCGGCACTTAAGGTATCAAGACCATCACTACATAATATTATTCTATCGCCAGATTCGAGTTCCAGTGGGGTTGAAGAGACATCAATTTCATTAATATCTTCCCCCGTTACGGCACTCATTAACATATTTCGAGACAAGCCGGGCTCTGCTTCAACCGGTGTGCCTTCGGCTTCCATCCTGTCTAAAAAACCGCCATAACTATGATCGGCATTTTTCTTGGTCAGTTCACGATTGCGAACTAAATAACAATGACTATCACCCACGCTTGCCCACCACATTTTTCCTTCTTCAAGGATTGCAGCTACCATGGTACAGCCCATGCCCGATAATGCAGGTGTTTCTTTAACCGTTTCTTTAATTGAATTGTTTGCTTTGACTACAGCCTGTTCGAGTACGTCAGCTATGTTTTCTGTAGGGTAATTTGCAGACACATGTTTGTTGAATGCTTGTACAGCCATGTTGCTGGCAACGTTTCCAGCAGCATGGCCACCCATTCCATCTGCGATAACAACCAAAGCACTTGGTTTGCCGTTGGCATCAGTTAAATTAGTTATAAGAAACGCATCTTCCTGATAGTCTCTTGCGCCATCAATCTGTGAACCTGCTAATTCGAATTCAAGTGCCATACGTTAAGGAAACCCCGTGTGAGAAAAGTAATATAATCTACTGATATTATTTATTATGTGTAGTACTTAACGTAGAAAATACTGCTTGGATAATATCAATATTTTATGTTTGATTATCCTGCCAGTCCATCAATAAATTACAAATAAATACTTGATTCGTGTCAATAAAATAAGATTTCAAATATTAATGAATAATCGTAATGCCACATTCTATCAATGGACAAGAAAAGCATGACAACTGTGCAAATAGATCAAATTTCGGAACATTTATCGGAGGTTCGTGCTTCAGACCGGTTTCGACTTAAACGTCAGTTTGATCGATTGAAAAAAGATAATGTAGTTAACAACTCTGAATGGGATGCTTTATATCGTGATATTGAAATATCGATTAATAATAAAACTGAACGAAAAAATGGACTGCCAAAGTGTTTTTTTGATGAAAATTTACCAATAAATCAATGTGTTGATGAAATATATAAAACAATAAAAAACAATCCAGTAACGATAATATGTGGTGAAACAGGATCAGGTAAAACAACACAGTTACCCAAGCTGTGTCTTACTCTAGGTCGCAGTATTGAAGGCGTAATTGGACACACGCAGCCCAGAAGACTAGCCGCCAGAACGGTAGCAAAAAGAATCGCTGAAGAATTGGGCTCCGATTTAGGTTGCGATGTCGGTTTTAAGATTCGTCATCAGGATGTAACGAATAAACATTCCTATATCAAATTGATGACAGACGGTATTTTGTTAGCGGAATTACAACAGGATAGATATTTAAATCAATATGACACTTTGATTATAGATGAGGCGCATGAGCGTAGCCTGAATATTGACTTTATCCTGGGTTATCTTAAGGAGTTGCTGCCAAAAAGGCCTGATTTAAAGGTCATTATTACCTCGGCGACGATAGACGTAAGCAGATTTTCGGCTCATTTTGACAATGCACCGGTTATTGAAGTGTCTGGTCGAACTTATCCGGTTGATGTCTTATATCGTCCACTGCAAGAGGATGACGAGGATTCTATTGGGCGTGAAGACCATATTTTACAAGCGATACATGAATTAACGTCTTACGATATGGGGGATATCCTGATTTTCATGGAAGGTGAAGGTGAAATCCATGAAACAGATAAATTTCTTCGAAAACAAAACTTGCCAGACACGGATATCCTGCCTTTATATGCTCGTTTAAGTTCATCCAGACAAAATAAAATATTCGCCCCACATAAGCGACGACATATTGTACTGGCTACCAATATTGCCGAAACATCACTAACTATCCCCGGTATACGTTACGTGATCGATACTGGTATGGCACGTATCAGTCGATATAGCTATCGCAGTAAAGTGCAGCGTTTGCCGATTGAAAAAATTTCGATGGCAGCCGCGAATCAAAGAAAAGGACGTTGTGGTAGAACAAGTGAAGGCATCTGTATTCGTTTATACAGCGAAGATGATTTTTCATCACGCCCGGAATATACCGAACCCGAGATACTTAGAACCAATCTCGCTTCTGTTATTTTACAAATGAAGGCATTAAAGATTGGAAATGTGGAAGAATATCCATTCATTAATCCACCGGATAAAAAATTTATCAATGATGGAATGCGCTTGTTACGCGAAATTAATGCGCTCAATAAAGAAGAAAAATTAACACCGATCGGGCGAAAGTTAGTCCGATTTCCACTGGATCCAAGATACGCAAGGATATTGATAGCTGCAAATGATCTTAATTGTCTGCATGAAATATTAATTATCGTCAGTGCGCTAAGCATTCAGGATCCGAGAGAACGTCCGCTTGATAAGCAGCAAAAGGCAGATGAATCCCATCAACAATTCAATCATGATGATTCGGACTTTTTATGGTTTCTTAATCTTTGGAATTTTTATCAAAAACAAATAAAACAACTTTCACAGAATAAACTCAGGAAACTATGTCAAACAAACTTCTTGTCTTATATGAAGATGCGCGAATGGATTGATATACACAGGCAGTTGCGGCATGTTTGTACAGACATGAAATTGTCTATAAATAATGAATCGGCCAGTTATCAGAATATTCATTGTGCAATATTAAGTGGTATGGCGAGCCATGTGGCATTTTTATCAGATAAACACGAATACACCGGTGCGCGTGATATCAAGTTAAATCTGTTCCCGGCCTCAGGCCAATTTCATAAAAAACCAAAATGGATTGTTGCTGCCGATTTGGTTGAAACATCTCGTTTGTTTGCACGTAATGTGGCTAAAATTGACTCGGCGTGGTTAATAAATGTCGCAAAACATTTACTGAAATATGATTATTCTGATGCTTATTGGGATAGTAAAAGTACACGTGTTATTGCACTTGAAAAAATCAGCTTATACGGTATGACGCTAGTAGCCGGGAAGAGAATTAATTATGGGCTTATTAATCCTAAAGAATCACAGGCACTGTTTATCAGAAATGGATTGATAGAAGCTGACCTTGAATCAGCCGCAAGTTTTTATAAACAAAATAATAAAGTTATCGATGAAATCCGACATCTAGAGGTAAAGACACGTCGCCCTGATATTCTTGATGAAGAAGCAGTTTATGATTTTTATAGTAATGCATTACCTATGCACGTCTATGATGGACAATCATTTGCTGCATGGTCAAAAAAGCTTAGTAAAGATCAAAAGCAAGCTTTACTCATATCCAAAGATAAAATAATGCGTCGGCACGCGGATGAAGTAACAGAAACTGCTTTTCCTGAACAAATTGAATATCGAGGATTGTCATTGCCACTTGAATATAAGTTCCTGCCGGGCAATAGCAACGATGGGCTTAATATTGACGTGCCGATTGAGGCATTAAATCAATTCAATCAACACCAGATGGATTATCTGGTGCCGGGTCTGATTGAAGAAAAGATAACCTTGTTGTTAAAGTCATTACCAAAACATATCAGGAAGACGCTTGTGCCGATTCCCGACACAGCGAATGAATGTGCCAGGAACATAAGTAATAAATCAATATCGTTAAAACAAAACCTGATCTCGTATTTATACAAAACACGTTTAGTTGACATAACAAATGATGATTTTTCTGAGGGCCTCTTGCCCGAACATTTAAAAGTAAATTATCGGGTGCTTAATGCAGACAATAAACTAATTGCAGAAGGCAATGATATTGTCGATTTAAAAAATAAACTTGCCACAGAAATAGAATATGCATTTACCGAAATCCATCAGGATGACAGTGGAGCTGAAGAAGTCACTACATGGGATTTTGGTGATTTAGCTGTAGAGGAAAAGATTACTGTTAAAGACAATGTTTTGATTACTTATCCTTCTCTGCTGGAGGAGGATGGCAGAGTTTATCGTTATGCATTTGATAACTTGCAAACGGCTGAGTATCAATTGCGTTTTGGTCTTAGAGGCTTATTGAAATGGCAATTACAAAAAGAGATTAAATATCTATGTAAAAACCTGAAAGATTTTGAAAAACTGGCACTGTTATATGCCCAATTCGGTAACAAAGAAGAATTAATCAGTTCAATTATAAACCTTGTTCTGGATGAAACATTTTTATATGAAAATGAACTGATTCGTAAACAGGATCATTTTCTGGCTAGATTAGAACAAGGTCGGCCCGAAATGATACTTAATGCCGATAGAGTGTGTCTGTTATTAAAGAAAATACTTGGGCTGAATCTGAAAGTTCAAGCATTACTTTCCGAAGAAGCGACTATGAAATATAGCCATGCCATCAATGATATTGAAGAGCAACTGGAATATATGATATTTCATGGCTTTATTGAGGATATTAAAACAGATTATTTGAAACAATATCCACGATATCTGGAAGCGATATTGAAGCGTATTGATAAACTTGAGTATGCTATAGAAAAAGATCGCCAAACAACGCATCAGATTCAGCAACATTGGAACAGGATTAAAAAACTGGTGGATCAGGCTTATGAAATTGATGGTAATACATCGTTGTTTGATGATTATCGTTGGATGTTTGAAGAATTAAGGATATCGTTGTTTACGCAAGAGTTAAAAACCAGAATACCAGTTTCACTAAAAAGACTGGATAAAGCATGGGAACAACTATCAAAAAATATTAAATAAAGGTATCAGGCTGATATAAGCAATGATTGAACAATCAATTCAATACTCAATTTTCCTCATCTTTACCGGTGCGGCAATATTCGCAACCTTTGCCTTGTATGCCAGACAGGCAATGATTGTTGCTTATATCGCCCTTGGTTTGATACTCGGCCCATGGGGCATGGGTTTCATCGATGATGCTGAGCTGATTAGCGATATATCCAATATTGGTATTATCTTTCTGCTCTATTTACTTGGTCTGGATTTGTTGCCGCAACAATTATGGGAAATGTTGCGCGAAGCTCTGGAAGTGACCTTGCTGAGTTGCGTTGCATTTTGCCTGATCGGATTTTTGATTGGTTTTTTATTTGGCTATGAGATTTTACAGGCTCTCTTGATTGGTGCCGTCATGATGTTCTCAAGCACAATTATTGGCTTAAAGCTTTTACCTACAACAACTTTACACCATCGTCATACAGGCCAGATTATTATAAGTATTTTATTGATACAGGATCTGATTGCGATTGTTATTCTGTTATTACTACAGGGATACGGTAAGGGTGGTAACCTGATAGTTGATATTGCAAGTCAACTTTTGTACTTGCCGTTATTGATCGGTGTTGTCTATCTGATGGCACGTTTTATTCTGTTCAAATTGATATTACGATTTGATCAGATTCATGAATACATATTTTTATTAGCCATTGCCTGGTGTCTGGGAATATCTGAATTGGCTTATTATGTTGGCTTGTCACATGAAATAGGTGCTTTAGTGGCCGGAGTAACAATGGCATCCAGTCCGATTGCTCTATTCATAACAGAACGTTTAAAACCGTTGCGTGATTTCTTTTTGATCATCTTTTTCTTTTCATTAGGTGCAGGCTTCAATCTGGCAGTGATCGATGAGATTCTCATACCTGGTGTGATCCTGGCAACATTGGCACTGGTATTCAAGCCGTTAATCTTTAGCTGGTTATTGCGTATGCAAGGAGAAAAGAAATATGTCTCTTTTGAAACAGGGTTCAGATTAGGTCAAATCAGTGAGTTCTCTTTGTTGATTGCGGTACTTGCGGTTAAGTCTGGTTTTATTGATGAGCGCACATCGTATTTGATCCAGTTCGCAACACTATTAACGTTTGTTGTCTCGTCCTATATCATAGTGATGAAGTATCCGACACCGATATCTGTAACCGATCGTTTACGCAGAGATTAACCAGGCTAAAATAAGTGAATAAGAAACAAATAAAAATATTCTCATCTATCATTGCTGCTGCTGTTCTCATGGCTGGGCTTTTTGTAATGGCAGATTACTTCGCTTTGTTTGGCACAAAGACAGAATTAAAGCTGGGATTTGTCGAGGCACGTTTTCGTACGCTTAACAAAGACACGGGTGCACTTGTAATTGATGTAGGAGTACGTTGTTTCCAAAAGCACACTATGGATGCTTGCACCAGAAGAGAGAGTCACCAGGCTGGCGTTGTAGCTGCGCATTTTCCAGTGCGTCGTTTGGTCACTTCCACACTCTTGTTTAAGAAATCAGAAGAATTTATCAAGCCGGCAGATCCGAAAATGCATGTTATGTTGATGCATCAGAATTATAACAATCCAACCAAAACCATCCTGCTAGAAAATATATATTCGGGTAAAGAGACTGAATACACCGTCGAGATGCCACCCAGAGCATGGGCAGAGCCGCAACAAGACATAGAAGACGACGAAGACGAATATGAGTGAAGCATTAGATTATCTGATCAAGGTCAGAAAAGAAGCGATTGAGCCTTATTTCAAATTCCTGAAAGAAGGGGGAAAGCATTTAGATAACAAAACCCGTTCACTGTTGTCAGTCATAACCAAGGTTGATGCGCAGACAGAAGCAGGCTCAAAACAATATTTGGTGCGTGCATTAAAAGAAGGTAATAGCGCAGACGAAATACTGGATGCCTTACTAGTATGTATGCCGACATTAGGTTTAAGCAAGATCATTTGGGCTGTTGATATTATTATCAAAATGGATATTCCAGATTTTAATCCGGATTTGATTGGCAAAGAAAAGCAATGGCATAAATTAATAGCAGTTAATGAAGTAGAAGAGGGCATCTCACGTTATGACTATGATGGTCGTGCCTGTTTTGTTAATAAAACTGGTGATGACTACCAGATATTCGATAGTCGTTGTCCGCACCAGATCACGAACATCCCTTTGTCAGCACTTGAAGGTAGAACATTAACCTGTCCAAAACATCAATGGAAATTCAATCTAGATAATGGCGAATGTATCGAAAAGGGTAGTCGCCCACTTAATAGTATTGAACACAAGATTGTAGATGGCTTCCTGTATATTTATTCTTGATACCTGAAAGAACCGGCCTATTGCCGGGCGATTTCTTCAATTGCTATTTTGATGGATTGCTTTTCTTGTTCTTTATCACTTGTCGGGTTAAATCGATAACGATTATGTAACGTAATCAGCTTAAAATATTTTTCTGCTTTTGTATCAGGCAAGATGCGTTGTATCCATTTACTTAACGACTCTCCAGTTTGTCTGTTATCTACTTGTCTCTCCAGTTGCTTGAGTAAGGGGTAGAATGGTGAGTCGATTCCGAATCGTTCGACTATATGTGTTTCAATGTCAGTTTTTTCTTTCTGTTCAACACGTTGCTTGGTATAGAAACGCCAGCTTAGATAGGCGCCCAATGGAATCAATAACCAGAGCATCCAGTCAGTGGAATCCTGTTTTTTTGTATCAATATTACTGGCTGTCGTTTTGTAGCGTAACCATGACAATAGATCCATTATCGGTTCCAATAGTGTGCGGTCTTCAGCCTCCATTGGCGCCCAAATAGAAGGTGTCGTATCCATGTTATGCCACATACCATCCATGTAATACTTTAACCAGGCATGAGCATGTCGTGCACGGACGAGATACATCTTTTGCCATTCGCTGTATTCCTGAACTGAATAACCTATGGTATAGCGTGCCGGGATTCCAGCCTCACGTAATAATAAAGCCGTTGCAGTTGCATAGTATTCGCAGTGCCCCTTTTTACTTTCAAACAGAAACTTTGTCAGGTACTGGCCTCGTGTGTAGCGCTGGTTTTGTGTGATGGAATAATAAAAATTATCTTTAAAATATTTTTGTACAACACTAATAATTTCTTCGGGTGATTTAGAATAAAGGTCTAATTGAGTTGCTACCTGTTTAAAATCTTCTTGATAATTACTTGGAACAATAAGGTCGTGCTCATTTGGTCCAGCTTCCACAAAGTCGTGGTCGGCATAACCAAGTCGATAGTTAATCCAGCCTTCGCGTGCTTCAATTCGGGTTGAACCATAGACACTGGTTTCCACTTGAATCAAATCTTTGCCTGATAAAGTATTGATATTATCAGGCACCGGGATAATGGCGGATCTATCCTGAAGATAGATAGATACATCCATATCGCCTTTATCTTTAATAGTTTTATTAACGCGCCATTCATTCTTGTTAGGTGTCTTGGTGATAATATCGAACTCAACTCCTGGGTTACGCCAGGTCCCATACTCATAAATACTGTATGCGGTTTCACGAAAATACAGTGCTTTTGAAGCTGGTTTATCCGTTTTAACTCTGAATACGATACGGTCTGATAATTTTAAACGTCCTAATGAACCTATTGATGTTGATGTTTGTAGCGGATTTGTACTTCTCCATCCATATTGTTCAAACAAACCGAGTAGAAATGCTTCAGATTTAAATTGTAGTTGCTGAAATCCCTGTTGAGTTAAGTAGGAAAAGAAAATGACAAATACGACGGAGGCAAGCCATGTGATTTTCGAAAAATATTTTGGCCTTTGCGTGAATAATAACCATGCAATGATAAGCGCGCATAATATAAAAAAAATAGTCGCTGAATTTATTGCCTGAGCTAGCTGAGATCATGCATATAAACACATAGGGCAGACCAATATTCGTTTTGTAGAGAACGTCTGACCCGGCGCTTTCTCCAAGCCGACGAATACTAATAAACAAGGCTGAGGTCTTTATGCCATTTTGTAAGCCATAACCTTGCGCGAGCATTAGCAGAAGTAATACAAATGGCATTAATTCCAGTATTTTGTATATACCTTGAAATGAATAATTGACGAAAATATAAACAGTCAGAATAAAAAAGATAACGCCACTCAGGTCGGCCAGTTGATTGATGTCTTTGTCACTGAAATCAATACGCCATTTTATAAATATAGGTAACTCAAGCACGACACCCATAATGACAGCATATAAGAAAAATTCTGTTTGCCAGCCCCATAACAACAAGCTGGCCATAATCAAACCGGGCGGCGCCGGACTTAATTTATTCCTGTCAGGCTTATCGCTCACATTATCCATAGTGTGTCGAGATCCTGTTGCAAGCTATCATGTTGAAGTACATGGATATCGTATTTCTTTAATACTTCGCCCTGAGTTTCCTCATTTGAATCACTAAGGAGTAAAAACTTAACAGGTATATTTAATCCAGATAGTTCTTTGATTAATCCTGTTCGAGATTCATCCAAAGCCAGTAGTATGCAAATCAAGACACTGCATTCGTGACTGACTTGTCTAACCATTGATTCAACTTCTTTAATATTTGATTCGTACACAGGCTCTACACAAGCCAGTATCTCAAGTATATTTGCAGCTCCGGCCAGTCCGCGACCGGAGGTGAAGCGATAGGCATTGTCACCAACGAACATCAAGTCGAGCAGGGCATCCTGTTCTTTTTGTGCGGTCATCAAAGAGGCGGCAATCGAGACAGCATCTTCGAATATTAATTCCGATTTATTAAGCAAGTAGGTGTCCAGAACCAAGCCATAACGCGTAAAGTATTCATCCTGGTATTCTTTAACGATGGGTTTATTAAGTTTTGCAAAACTGCGCCAATGAATTGATCGTAGCGGATCGCCGGGATTGTAATCACGTAAGGATATAAACTCCTGTGAATCGCCGACTATAGAGGCATTGCTAATTCCGCCATGTTGATACGCACGTTTGCCCTGTAAATTTAATCCTGGTGTTTTATAGATTTTTGGCAAAATCAATAAACGGTCTTTATTGTCAATTATCTTTTGAGACTGAAATAAGCCTAATGGTTTAGCTTGCGCTATGCGCGTATTATCAAATTGTAAATAACCTCTGCGTAGTGGAATTAATTCAATGCTTGTTTCAAGAACACTTTGTTCAGCGATATAATCAACTGTAATAGCCTTGATCGAACCGCCACGTAATTTTTGAATAGCATTGACTAAACGCGGATAGCCTATAAAACGATCAAATCGATTCCGGTTTTTATCCTGCGGATCTTTTGAGTTCGAAAATTCATGCATAGTCGGGAATTGTGTTTTCAATTCATCGATCACAACAAGACTTCTTTTGGCAGTTCTGTTTTTATTAGCGATGACGCAAGAATAGTTAAGCGGTGTTCCCACGCTGCCATAATCGGGTAGCTTTCTTACTATAGAAAATTTACCCTTGAAAAACAGAGCAAAACTCATGGACGTAATGAGCAGAATCAGAGTGATTGAAAAAATTTGAAAAGAAAGTGTTGAGCGTGTGTCAAATCCAAATATACCTGCAATCGGTATAATCAATAAAATAAGTATTCCTGTTGAAGTAAATCGTTGCCGTAGCCAATGGTTAAAGCGATATACAAGCTTGAAGTTGGCAAACAAGAGTCTACGCAGCATCAGGGTTTCCTATATCTCGACTTGGCCTTTAAACCGGAACAGGCGTTTTGGATAAGATGTTTTCAATAATTTGATCTCTGCTGCTACCCGAGAATCCGCTCTGGGAATTCATCATAATTCTATGTGAAATAACAGCTATTGCGATTTCCTGCACATGATCTGGACTGACGTAGTCCATTCCATCAAACAAAGCCAAAGCTTGTGCTGCCTTCATCAGGGATATCGATGCACGAGGACTGGCACCATTTAAAACTCCATCTGTTTCGCGTGTCGCCCTTATCAGCGCGACCATATAATGCTTAATCTCATCGCTGACATTAATGAGAGTGACTTGTTTCTTTAATTTAATGACATCTTCTTTATTAATGCAGGGTTCAAGTGATTCAAGCGGGTGGTTATCGTTTTGTTTCTCAAGAATAGAGACCTCTTCATCTTGTGTGACATAGCCAAGACTAAAGCGCATAGCGAAACGATCCATCTGTGCTTCTGGTAAAGGATAAGTACCGTGATATTCCACCGGATTTTGGGTAGCGATGACAAAAAATAGCTCATCAAGTTGATATTTGTGCCTTTCAATACTGACCTGTCGTTCACCCATGGCTTCCAGTAATGCAGATTGGGTTCTTGGTGAGGCACGATTTATTTCATCTGCGAGAAGTATATTGCTGAATATCGGGCCGGGGTGAAACTCAAAATCCTGATCACGTTGATTAAAAATAGACACGCCTAAAATATCAGTGGGCAGCAGGTCTGGCGTAAATTGAATACGTTGAAACTCAACATCAATGGATTTAGCTAGCGCTTTCGCCAGTGTTGTTTTACCTGTGCCGGGGACGTCTTCAAGTAAAACATGGCCATCACTGAAAAAGGCTGCCAGAAGTTTACGTATGGCAGATGGTTGACCTTGTATTACTTTTTCAATATTGGCGAAGAGTTTTTGATATATTTCAATGTCTGACATGATGCGTATTGTGTATTTGTTGATTATTTCCTTCAAGACTATCAAAACGGGAGTTTGATGACACATGTTTAATAAAGATATTGAGACAAAAGTACCTATTCATGAACTGATTGCGGCTCGTTGGAGTGGACGGGCCTATGATTCTGAAAAAACGTTATCACGTGGGCAAATAATCTCATTAGTTGAAGCGGCTCGCTGGGCACCATCTTGCTTCGGCGATCAACCCTGGCGGTTTATTATTTTCGACAAGGCAACGAATCAATCAGCGTGGGATAAAGCGTTAGCGTGTTTGGTGGAAGGTAATAAAAGTTGGGCTAAAGACGCGCCTGTGTTGTTATTGGCATGTGCTGATTCTGTTTTATCACAAAATGGAAACCCAAATCGCTGGGGACAATACGATACCGGTGCGGCATCTTTGAATTTATGCCTGCAGGCAACGGCACTCGGTTTGATGGTGCATCAAATGGGCGGTTTTGATGCCGATAAAACAAAGACTGAATTTTCGATTCCCGACCAATTCACGCCGATGGCGATGATGACGGTTGGTTATCAATTAGCCGAAACGGCGATACCAGATGATATTAAAGAACGAGAATACAATCCACGTGCACGCAATACGCTGGATGAGAATTTCTTTGAAGGCAATTGGAATATGCCATTAATAACTGAAGCATAAAGTACCGTTTCCAGATAAACGTCGTTCATATCTATTGAACAGATCAATCCATTACTATGATAAAAGATAATCAGCATCGTGCTTTTTGGCTATTAGCCGGGCCTATGATCATCGGCAATGTCAGCATGGCCCTATTAGGTTTGGTTGATACAGCCGTTATTGGGCATTTGGAAAGCGCTGTTTATCTTGGTGGCGTTGCTGTTGGCTCAGTCATCTTTGATTTTCTTTACTGGGGCATGGGTTTTTTGCGCATGGGCACGACAGGCATCGTTGCCCAAGCGCATGGCAAGAACGATGCGACCGAAATCAGGACTTTGTTGGTTCAGTCTATGCTGGTCGGCTTAGCTATCGCACTTTTTTTTATTCTCTTACAAAAACCAATCATCAGCTTTGGACTAACACTACTCGAAGGTAGCGAAGACGTTAAATATTATGCTGCTGAATATTGTCGTTGGATGATCTGGGGCGCGCCGGCCTTAATGATCCTGTTCTCGGTTAACGGATGGTTGTTAGGTATGCAGAACGCCGTTGCCAGTTTAACTCTGGGTATCACCGTTAATGTCATTAATATCATTCTGGATATTATATTTGTTGTTTATCTGGAAATGGATGTACGCGGCGTTGCTCTGGCAACAGTCATCGCACAATATTGTGGTGTCATACTGTCGTTTTTTATTATCAGAAAGCAATTGGCAGGCGAGGGCGGCGCATGGGTGCTTTCAGAAATATTGCATCTGGAAAAAATGAAAATCTTCATGCGCTTGAATAATGATATTTTCATCCGAACCATCTGTCTGATATTAGTCTTTGCTTTCTTTACACGTGAAGGAGCAAGGTATGGTGACCTGACACTTGCAGCAAACTCTATTCTAATGAAGTTTTATTTATTAATGGCCCTGGCGCTAGACGGTTTTAATCACGCTGCAGAAGCATTGATCGGAAAAGCGGTAGGTGCCAGAAGCAAAGACATTTTTCATAAAGCCGTTTCATTAGCTTTGAAATGGTCGTTCGCATTCGGGCTTGCTTTCACACTATTTTATTGGCTTGCAGGCCAGCTATTGATCAATTTATTAACCGATATCGAACCCGTGCGTGAGTTGGCATTGGTCTATCTGCCGTGGATGATTGCTTTGCCATTAATCTCAGTCTGGTGTTTTTTGCTGGATGGTGTTTTTATCGGTGCCACACGTGGCCCTGAAATGCGTAATGCAATGTTAATCTGCACCTTCGTTTTCTATTTACCTATTTGGTATGTGTTTCAATTCATGGGTAACCATGGTTTATGGTTGGCATTCTCATTATTCATCGCAATGCGTGGTGTTGTATTAGGTTTTTATTATTATCGCATTGAGCAGACTGAAGGTTTCATAAATATCAAAGTGTAATTTGACTATCATTCAATATCAGTTATTGCGACCCCGGAACGTGGAGCAACAACCGGCCCTGCTGGTATAAAGTAGCCATCCGTCGGTTGGTTCCAGGCTAGAAAATAACCTTCTTTAAATGCATCTACATCTAATGTATCCGCGAAGGCCGGTATCTCGCCGAGACGGTTCATATAGCCGGCAATGTGTGGATAGTCGCTGATAAACTTCAAATTCAATCGATACAGAGAATGATATACGGCATCGAAGCGAGCTAAATGTGGATAAGCATGTACATCCCCTAGTGTAAGTTGGTCTCCTGCGATGTAGGGCTCAGTGGTCTTTAGCCTCTCATCAAGTTTGTCTAAGCAAGAAAATACCTTTTTGAAATAAGAAAGGTAGGTTTGTTGATCTTTAGCAAAACCGGCCCGATAGATTGGTGTGATCAATTCATTGGCGAGTTCATCAATCAAATTATCGATCAACTCGCGTTTATTTTCCGGGTAAAGTGTTGGATGGTCTAAATGTTGTGCGGCTACCTCATCGAATTGATAAATAATCTCTGCTGATTCATTATTAACAATAGTGTTGGTCTTGGTATCGAATAAAACCGGCACTGAGGCGCGACCGGTATAATCCGGTGCGGCGAGTTGATAAAGTTCTGGTAGGCGTTTCATCCCATCAATTGGACAGGCTGCGCTATCGACACTTTCGTAACGTTTCTCAATGTTCCAGCCTTCAACAATCTGTACAGGGTCCGCTATGGTTAGACCAATATGTTCAGTAAGTCCGGTTAACGCTCGAACAATTTCAGTGCGATGCGCAAAGGGGCACACTTTCGAGGTGAATAGCCAATAACGCCCTGATTCGAAAGGATAGTCTTCACTCTCAAGTTCGTTATGAAATGTCGTGGTTTCAACGTGACATATTTCATCGGCTTTCATTGCTTCTCTCCATTGCAGTATATAAGGTTGTCATATATCTATTCTTCTTTAGATATTCGTGTAAATCTGATTATCTCTCGTCGGTCGCGTTTTGTTGGTCTGCCGCGCGTCTGAGGAAATGAGGCAGCATCTGCTTTCATCTGTTGCGCCAATTCTTCTCGACGTTGAATACTGTCCTTGTCTTCTTCATATATTAATACGGCCTTGCTTGCAGGCAGACGATTATGTGCCAGTTTAAGAATGGTAATGGTGTATTTATAAGGTGTTTTACCGATTTCGACTCTATCTCCAACCCGAATATTTTTCGCGGCTTTCACTACCGAGCCATTAACATCGACCTTATGTCCCTTAATCGCGCTAGCTGCGAGCGCGCGAGTTTTATAAAAACGGCTACACCACAGCCATTTATCCAGTCGCATTGATTCTGACTGTTCATTTTGCATCAAAAGAATTCACCTGTGTTTTAATCATCGGTTACACTATTATTGGAAATATAAAAAACAATAGTGAATATTATGACCGAAAAGAAAACCGAAAGAGAATTTATACCACTTAATATAGCTGTTTTGACCATTTCGGATTCTAGAACGGAAGAAACCGATAAATCGGGTGATCGTCTGGTTAATTTACTGGATCAACAAGGGCATGAACTCTATGAGAAAAAGATTGTGCCAGATGATAAGTATCAAATTCGTGCCGAAATATCAAAATGGATTGCAGATGAGCAGGTGCAGGTTGTTTTAACGACGGGTGGAACCGGAGTCACCGGTCGAGATGGCACACCGGAAGCGGTGAGCGTTTTGTTCGATAAAACTATTGATGGTTTTGGTGAAACGTTTCGCTCTATTTCTTATCAACAAATCAAGACGTCTACCATTCAATCTCGCGCTATTGCCGGAGTTGCTAACGGCACTTATATATTTTGTATGCCAGGTTCAATGAGCGCCTGTGTTACTGCCTGGGATGAATTAATTCGACTGCAACTGGATTATCGTACTCGTCCATGCAATCTGGTTGAGTTAATGCCCCGGTTACGAGAGGTCTAATATTTGTTAAAGTCATTCCTCATCGTCAAGATCAGGAATTTCAAAATAAACCAGTAGGGATTTCTGAAATATATTATCGTTATCATCGCTAATCATAAAAAAACGATTTTCCTTATGCCAGCTAATTCCTTCAAAGTTATCGTTAAAATAACTGGCTGAAGGAGCTAATGACACTATTTTTTTAGCTTTAATTGTATCCTCACCGAGTGTAATCAGATGTATTGCATTACTCAAGCCACCAAAGATGCTGGAAAAGATACGTTCCAATGTAATCAATCGATTATCTGGCAAGGTAGTTAAACCTACCAAAGATCCATAATTCTCACTATCAGGCGTGAAATACCATGTTTCCTTCTCAAGTGTGTGCAGTGATAATAAATTATCATGTTGGCTTTTTAAGGGTCGTTCCGGACCAGTAATAATATTGAATTGATTATGGATTGTGACTGCTTCCAGTGCTTTATTGGAAGCCGCATAATTCTTTATGTCATTCAGTTCATTGTTTAGTGGTTCATCTGCAATAAAAGTACCGTCATTTGCGTAGCGAATAATGCGTGGTTGACGTTCAAAACTAATAATTAATTCAGTATCTCCGATAATATTATTTTTAGAGTTAATTAATGCCAGTCCCTCACTATCGGCAGCGGTGTATTTTAACTTTTTTCCATTTTTGTCTCTTAGATGATGATAAGACAACAATTTAATTTCAATTAGCTTTCCATTACTAAATATCGGTTTTGTGTGAATTAAGAAACCACGGTCTGACAGGATAATTAAGCTATTTTCGTCATGATCCCAGGCTAAGCCGGAAAATTCCATTAAGGGACGATCCTGACCAGCATCTTGAGCCAGTTGGATTAGGCCTAGAACCTTAAAATTATTGAGTTCAAGCTGTTGTAATTGCGCTTGAGGCAAATCAATATAGTTACCGATATCTCGCTCGGCAGTAACTTGACCGGTGTATGTCAAAAAGAGAAATAATAACATTATCCTGCGGCAATGTTGTAATAACATCATATAATGCGATGAATTAAATAAGAGTTAATAGTCAAATAAAAGGAATACATTAACTCCTTCTGGACTACAAGAATAATATGAAAAATAAATTAATTTACTTTTTATTGCTTCAATTAAGCATGATGCCCTCTTTCGTTTTTGCGGGTGGTGCCCCAGCAGCAATTGTACAAGTAGAAGAGGCTATTAATATCGATATTGCGCCTTTTATTTGGGTGACGGGTACTGTTATAGGACGGTTTGATTCTGAAATTGCAGCCGAGGTTGAAGGCACACTCGAAACAGTGCTCGATGTCGGGGATCAAATCAGGATAAATGAGACAATCGCTAAAGTAGATGACAAAACCTACCTTCTTGCCTTGAATGAAATCCAAACAGAAATAAAACCGATTGAAACAATGGTTGATTTTTATAGCCGAGAAGCAGAACGGCTTGATAGATTAGCCAAGCAAAATAATGCGGCAAAAAGTCAATTAGATGAAACTCAGGCAAATCGTGATCAGGCGCTGGCCAATATAAGCGTCGTTAAAGCTAAATTAGCAATGGCACGGGATGATCTAAATAGAACGATTGTGCGTGCTCCATTTTCGGGTGTGGTAATTGAACGTTTTAAATCACCTGGTGAAAGAGTTGACGCTGGTGATAGCATTGTTCGTTTAATTGATACTGAAAATGTTGAAGTTCAGGCGCGAATTCAAATGGCGTCTTATCAACATGTCAAAAATGGTGATAGCTTAAAAATTAAAGGCCCCACAGGTGAGGTCAAAGGCGTCGTTCGCACGGTAGTTCCGGTAGGTGATGATGTTTCAAGACTTTATGAAATCAGGGTTGTCTTTGAGCAAAATATCTGGCCTGTAGGCACTGCTATTGAGCTTGCTGTGCCGGTTAATGAAAATCAAAATGTCACCGCTGTTTCTCGTGATGCACTCGTTATACGACAGTCCGGCATCATAGTGTACAGGATAAATGGTGATAATCAGGCAGAACCTGTACCAGTAAAGACAGGCATATCAAATACAACACACATTCAGGTTATCGGTAATGTTAATGAAAACGATAAGATCGTAATACGAGGGAATGAACGCTTACGTCCTGGACAAACAGTAAAGATAATTAGTGGAACAAGTTATTAGTGAACATAACTAAATTATGTCTGGCTAATCCAGTAGCCTTGCTTGTTGCAATTATATTAATACTGATATTTGGAACTATCAGTCTTACACGATTACCCATTCAGTTAACGCCGGAATTAGAAGAACCTGAAATAACGATCACCACTACATGGCGCGCTGCAGCGCCATATGAAGTGGAAGCTGAAATTATCGAGCCACAAGAAGATGTTTTAAGAGGTTTGCCGGGCTTAACCGAGATTCGCGCAACTGCTTATGAGGGCAGGGGTGAGATCAATTTAACCTTCGCCATTAATATGGATATGCGCAGAGCTCTGGTTGAGGTAATGAATCGCTTGAATCAAGTTTCTGATTATCCTGAAGATGCAGATGAGCCTTCAATCAGTTCCGTTGGACAGGATGCCAGAGCTATTGCCTGGTTCATGATAAAGACGGAAGGTGATAATCAAAGACCCATAGAATCTTATAAAGATTTTATAGAAGAAGTTGTTCAGTCCCGTTTCGAACGTATTCCCGGAGTTGCCCGCTCTGAAGTCATAGGTGGAAGTGATAAAGAGTTACGAATTACCTTTGATCCATACAAAGTAGCTAATCTTGGTGTTCAACTAGACAAGGTCATGAAACTTGCCGGAACCAGTAAAGATGTTTCGGGCGGTTTTTCGAATGTTGGTAAGCGTGAATACAGCATTCGGTTTGCTGGAAAATATGCTGCCAGTGATCTCGGTGAAATGATTCTGGAATGGCGGGATGGTCGGCCTGTTTATCTACGTGATGTTGCCACTATCGAAGAGCGATTAACTGATAAAAATAGTTTTGTATTAACAAAAGGTACTTTATCTATTGCGATTAATGCCCAACGTGAATCGGGTGTTAATGTGCTTGAAGTAATGGCCGGTTTGCATGAAGCGGTTGAAGAATTAAATGCTGGGCCTTTGAAACGTAATAACTTATCTATTGAACAAGTCTATGATGAAACGATATATATAGAGCGTTCAATTGCGATGGTTAGAAATAATCTTGGTTTGGGTATTGGGCTTGCTATCATAGTATTGTTTTTATTCTTATTAAAATTCCCCGCCACATTAATCGTTGCCGCATCAATTCCAATTTGTTTGGTTGCCAGTTTCAGCGTGATGGATCTTGCTGGCAGGACATTAAATATAATTTCTCTCGCTGGCCTGGCCTTTGCTGTCGGTATGGTGCTGGATGCCTCAATTATCATTCTTGAAAATATCGTGCGTTTACGTGAGCGTGGTGTTTCTGCTGAATTGGCTTCTACACAAGGGACGAGTCAGGTGCTGGGTGCCTTAATTGCATCTACAGCAACTACGGTAGCGATATTTTTACCTGTCGTTTTTCTAAGGGATGAAGTTGGACAATTATTTTCTGATCTGGCTATCACGATTGCAGCGGCGATTATTTTTTCATTACTAACCGCGATAACGGTGGTTCCTACGGCCGCAAGATTATGGTTGGCTGATAAAACGTTCGTTGATCCATATCATCGATTATGGAGTGGAGTTTGTAAGCTAATTATGGCATTAACCAATACACCTTTACGGCGTGCATTCTGGATAATGTTATTACTTACAATCCCGCCCTTAATCATGTATGCACTATGGCCCAAAACAGATTATCTGCCTGATGGAAATCGAAATTTGGCCTACGCATTTATATTGCCATCACCGGGAACTAATATTGAGACAATTGAAAAAGAATTAGGCGATATTGTGGCGGCGAGAATGCAGCCGCACGTGGATGGAATAAAGGAACCCTATATTAAACACTATTTCTTTGTGGCTTTTTCACGTGGTGTATTTATGGGGGCACGTGCGAAATATGATGAAGACGTTGATAAACTGGTGCCCTTGATAGATTCTGTTGTGCAAGGTTTTCCAGATTCTATTGCTTTCGCAAAACAAGCCTCGTTATTTGGTGGTTTTGGATCAGGGCGTACAATAGATATGAACATCCAGTCAAAAAATTTACCAGCATTGATGTCTTCGGCATTAGAGGCTTTTATACCTATTTCTGCCATATATCCCAACACGCGCCCACGGCCTGGGTTGGAGCTGGCACAACCAGAATTAAGATTACTGCCTAATGAAAGGCGAATTGCGGAAGCGGGCTGGGATCGATCTATTGTTGCTGCATTAATCCAGACATTGGGTGATGGTCGCTTTGTTGGTGATTATTTTAATGGCGAAGAGACTCTGGATATTATTCTACGCTCGAAGTCATGGGATACGCCTGAACAATTAGGCAGTATTCCTGTTATGACTTCGTCGGCAGGTATATTACCTTTAAACGAATTAGTAGAAATAGTGCGTACTGCCGGACCTGAGCAAATCAGACGTATTAATCGTCGTAGGACGGTAACACTTGAGATATCTCCACCTCCAACAGTCTCTCTTGAAGAAGCATTGGATATCATAAAAACAGAAGTAGAACCGAAAGTACTGGCTGCTTTACCCGAAGATGGTGATATTCAATATGGTGGAACCGCAGATAAATTAACCTCCGCATTAAAAAATATGGCAGGTAGTTTTTTATTGGCCATTACAATTTTATACTTACTGATGAGTGCTATGTTCAGCTCATTCAAAGATAGCCTGCTGGTAATGCTTTCAATACCTCTGGCAACATTCGGTGGTGTCCTCGCACTCTATTTAATTAATCTGGTGAGTTTTCAAAGCATGGATCTATTGACCATGATTGGTTTTGTTATTTTACTTGGGTTGGTTGTTAATAATGCTATCTTATTAGTACACCAGGCACGTTCTGGAGAAAGGGAAGGGCGTTCAAGAAAAGAAGCTGTAGAAGAAGCTGTATTATTAAGATTACGACCCATCATGATGAGTACGATGACCAGTATTTTTGGTATGTTGCCATTGTTGTTAGTCCCTGGCGCCGGAACAGAATTATATCGCGGATTGGCTGGAGTCATCGTTGGCGGAATGCTGGTCAGTACATTTTTTACACTAATTCTGTTGCCAAGCTTGTTACGAATTGGCGAATCTAAAACACGCGTCACAATCTAAGTAGTGTTGTTTTAAAATTCTGAAGAATATAATGGTCTAATTATGAAGAAATCTATCCATACGCTTATTTTATTTGGTTTGCTAAGCTCAGCAACAAACGCCTATGCAACCAGATATGTCTTGAGTGATTCGGGCGATACCGTCGTCGGTGAAATAGGCAAAATAAAAGCAGACCAGAATGAAACTTTGTTAGATATAGCACGCCGCCATGGCTTTGGATATCAGGACATGAAACTGGTTAATCCAGACGTCGATACCTGGTTACCTCAGCATGGTGAAGAGGTTACTCTGCCATCACAATTTATTTTGCCGGTTGCACCCATGCAAGGGCTTGTGTTGAATATTCCCGAGATGCGTCTTTACTATTACCCGCCGAAACTAAATGGAAAGCCACAAGAAGTCATAACCTATCCATTAGGAGTGGGTAGAGAAGGCTGGCAGACGCCTTATTTAAAAACAAAGATAGTTGAAAAAAAAGCTAATCCAAACTGGTATCCACCTGAATCGATTCGCAAGGAACATGAAGCTGCAGGTGATCCCTTGCCGAAAATAGTCATGGCCGGGCCTGATAACCCATTGGGTGCTTTCGCCATGCGTTTAGGCAATCGTGATTATCTTATTCACGGCACTAATAAACCTTATGGTGTTGGAATGCGAGTGAGTCACGGTTGTATACGCTTGTACCCGGAAGATATCGAGGCACTATTTGCGGAGGTTTCGCTTAAAACGCCGGTTAATATTATTAATCAGCCTTATAAAATTGGTGTAAAAGATAATGTTATTTATCTTGAGGCACACCCTTTTCTCGATGAAGACACACAAAAATATGAAAATAATTTAACCAGCGTCGTCGCATTGATTATAGAAATATCAAACGATAAAGATTATGAACTTGATTGGTCTGCTGCCTATGAAGCAATCAATAAACCAACAGGACTACCTATTGCTATTGGAAAATATTTAAGCAAGGTAATGCAAGCCAAAGTAGATACAAAATTAAGTAACGCAATCACTCAAGCTGAGAAGCTTAATTTACAACTTCAATTGGATTCCAATCTTTCGGATTAATCGATAAGCACCTGTTTTGAGTATTGGGGTAGTTGTGCGCTCGCGGCATACAGTGTAGCTATTTTAAATAGTCGCTTCGGACTTCCTCGGCTCTATTTTCCTGTTTCACACTACTTCGGTTTCTGTTCCTGCGACTTACTGATTACTTCCTTCTTGTAATTGTCCTGCATCGATGGAGAACGCCGCTCTTGCGCATCCTTGCGCTCGCGGCATACAGTACATCCTGTACATAAAAAAGCCCTGACTATTGAAAAATAATCAGGGCTTCTGAAAGTTAAATTGAACTCTAGCTTATTACTTCATCATCGCTTTTTCAAACATACGGTCAATCTTGTCTGAATTAGCTTTGCAACAGGCTAAAGCTTCGTCAGCAGTAGCTTGAGCCTTCGCAGCTGCGGATGCAGCATCAGATGCGGTTGATTGGCTTTTTGAGGCCAGGGTGTAAGCTTCGTTTGCCTTTGTCATTGCAGATGCAGCAGCAGCATTAGCAGCTTCAATGTCACTACTCATTTTTTTCATGTCTGCACAACCACCGACCATAGCCAGTGAAAGCACAATTAAGCTTGTCTTGATTATCTTTGATTTCATTATTTGTTCTCCGATTGTAACAATTGCTGAGGGGAACCCTCAGGTATAATTTTACTTAATAATAATGTATCATTTCAGTCTGATTATCAATTTCATTTATTAAATAAAAATAGTCTAAAATGGTGCAAACGCACTGTTTTTAATCAAGTTAGACTAACGTCCAGCACCAGTACCAGAAGTTTTCAAGCGTTTGTCATAATGGTCAAAAGTATAACTGGTTAGTGCATTTTCAACGCTGGACATCGGGTTCTCACCACAATACTCGTTCATCCATTCGATTACCTGATCAGCATTCATTCTGCCAGTAATGTTGTAGGTTTTTTCCGTAAAAATATTATAGGCGGTAAGGAAGCCCTTCATATAATCTTTATATTTTTCTGTATTGTCAGCTGCAACTGCTTGAGTGAAGCCAAAACAGGATTTTTTTCCTATACCCCAGACTGCAAAATTGCCACTGCTATCAACAGCCAGACTTAATGTGGGTATTAATAGAAGACTGACTATGATGGTTAAAGATTTCATCTTGTATTTCCTCGTTAATGACGTTTTTTTGTTAATTGATATTTTATAGAGTTACCCAATAATTTTCTTCAGACCTTTAATCAGGCGTTTAATTCCGATCTCAGATGTTTCTTTGTCCAGGGCACCATATGCGATACGACAATAACAGCCATCAGTTGCCCCGAATGTTTCACCTGGTATGACAGCAACTTTATGGTCTCTAATTAACTTTTCTACAAGTTGTATACCACTTAGCGCTGTATTGAGTTTAACGAAAAAATAAAACGCCCCTTTAGAATCAGGCGTAGTAGCGAAGTCGTTAATATTTTGCAATTCATTGTAGAGCGTGTTCCTGACACTATTAATCTGTTTCAGATGCGAATTCGTAAATGCTCGACCTTCCTGTAATGCAGCCACGGCAGCATCTTGTGCTATACGTGTTGGACAAATTAAATAAGTATCTTGTGCCTTTTTGACAGACATTAATAAATTTTCAGGCAGTATCATATAACCAATGCGCCAACTTGCAAAACCATACGCTTTGGAAAGCGAATAAAGTGCAATAGTGTATTGTTCTGAATCGACAATACTTGCCACTGAAAAATGATCTACATCATCAAATGTAAAATATTCATATGCTTCATCTGATATATGATAAATACCTCTTTCTCTACATAATTTGTTAATCGCACGTAATGTATCCTCGCTATAAACAACACCGGTTGGATTATTAGGTGTTACCGTCACAATAGCTCTTGTTTTCGATGTTATTGCTGAAGTAATACTGCTAAGACACGGCTGGTAATCAATATCTGTATTGACCGCAACCGGTTGACAGGACAACATTCTAATGGCCATTTCATGATTAAAATAATATGGACTTAACAAGATAATCTCATCACCTGGATCAGTAATTGAAAACAGGGCATTCATAAAGCCCATATTTGAACCAGCTGTAACTACCAGACTTCTATGCTTGTTTAAATAAATATTGTTTTCTTGTTCAAGTTTGTTTGCGATGGCGGATTTTAAAGGTGTTATGCCATCCACATCAGTATACAGATGGTATTCGAGTGATGGGTTAACCGGTGTTATTTTGTCAAAAACTGATTGTGGTGGCGTGTAATAAACTACTCCCTGACCCAGTGAAATTGTACCTGGAGATTTTTTGATCAAGGCTGCAATGTCAGCAATGATAGGGGACTGTACCTTTTGCATTCGCTCACTGGCGGTAAATATATTTGATGACATAGTTTCTACAATCAAAAATTGCAATAATAATCGAGTTCAGATTATTAAAAAGGGAGTAGTGCTAATTATTATGAAAAAGCATTTTTCGACCTGAAAACTGACTTTTCAAAAATTCCATTTGGTCGGCAAGAATCTTTCTATTGGACAACGCAAGGTATTCCGCCCAATTAGGTATATAGGGTATAGCTAATAAGGGCATGTTGGCACGTTCCGGAGTACGATTACCCTTTCGGGTATTACAATGGCGACAGGCAGTCACCACATTTGACCAGCGGTCCCTGCCGCCTTTTGAGATTGGAATAATATGATCACGTGTTAATGCTGCGTCATTAAATTTGTTGCCGCAGTACATGCACAAAAAAGCATCGCGCAAAAACAATTCTCGATTTGTTAATGGTGGGATGATGCGTTTATGGTGTTTAAGCTGATTGGAACGCTTAACAGCTATAATTGAGTTAATTTCTACAATTGAACGCTGACCGGTTAATCTGCTGGTACCGCCGTGAAAGGTAAATACACTATCACCAGCTGTCCAGGCTATCATTCCTCGACTATAAAGGTTAACCGCGCCTTGCCACGGTATCCACCTTACGGGAGAACCGGCCACATCAAGTCTTAAAATTAATGGTGTCATAATACTTTTGTTATTAGTTGGACTTTTGTAAAGTCACCTGTACTAGCATCCTTTTGAGATGAGTTATAGTGTACATGTTTTATGCGAAACATAATCCAAGGTCAAGCTCTCTATAATATAGCTCTCTAATCAGATATGAAAGAACTGGAAAAATTATTGCTTTTAATGAAGTCTCTACGTGATCCGGTGAACGGTTGTCCCTGGGATAAAGAACAAACTATTGACTCAATAAAGGCTTTTACTCTGGAAGAAGCCTACGAAGTAGTTGATGCTATCGAGCGTAATGATATTCAGGGTTTGCGCGATGAATTGGGTGATCTATTGTTTCATATTGTTTTTTATTCTGAAATGGCAGATGAATCTGAGTATTTCAATTTTCATGATGTAGTCAAGCAATTGAATCAAAAGCTGGAACGCCGACATCCCCATGTATTTTCAGACCACCAAGCAAAGACCATAGAAGCTGTTAAGATTTTGTGGGAACAAATAAAACAACAAGAACGTGCTGCTTTACCTGTGGAGTCTAGTCTGGATAGTCACTTACTGAATGATATTGGCAAGCATATGCCAGCTATTCAACGCGCGGAAAAATTACAAAAGCGGGCCGCTACAGTTGGTTTTGACTGGACAGACAGTCTGGACATATTAAATAAAATCGATGAGGAATTAGCTGAACTTCGTCAGGCCATCTTTGCCGCTAATAATATAGATGATGTATCAGAAGAACTGGGTGATCTAATATTTTGCTGTGTCAATCTCGCCAGACATTTTCAGATTGACACAGAACTGGCGTTACGTAACACAAATGAGAAGTTCGTCAGGCGTTTTAATTTTATCGAAGAGAGCTTAAATAAAAAGAATAAATCGCTTGAAGAAGCAAGCTTGGAAGAGATGGATGTCCTTTGGAATGAAGCTAAAAATATTACTAACAATGATTAATAAACTCGATTTCTGTCAAGATTAATTATCCGGCCATTTGAATCAAACTCGATTTCAGTAATCCACTTCCCCCTGTTTTGTGACAGAGGGATAAAGAACCAGGTTTTACGTAATACATTCCTGTGATAATCACTTTTAATGGTTTCATGATCAGGCGAACCCAATCTGTAAAGAACCTCTGCTTCTGACATTCCCTTACTAAGCTTGATGTAATCGCGCATATCAATTTCATCAGCAGAGGCTACAGATCCATAAAGTAGAACTATAAGGAGGAGGAGTTTCTTCATGGTATATCTATTAATTATCCTTAAAACTTATAGAGTGAAATTACTATTGTTGGTTCATTTACGAATGTAAAAATGTCTACACTTTGACAGATATCAGACAGTGCGAGACAAACCAGCTATTTAAGTCTTTTATTGGCTTCCTTATTAATTATTTATTAAACAATAGGTTATATAAATAAATTAAGGTTAAATATAGGGGTTTATAAGTTAGGATGTTTGCCTCGGACAAAAAAACGACGCATTTAAATTACAATGAGCGACGTTTTATTTAGAACAACATCAACAAATCAGCCTGATTTGTTAGATTTTTCTTTCTCTTTGTCACATTCCAGCATGGCATAAGCGGAGTGGTTATGAATCGATTCAAAATTTTCAGACTCTACCGTATAGGCTAATATGCGATTATCTTTATTGAATTCTACCGCGACATCACGAACGATATCTTCGACAAATTTCGGGTTATCGTATGCGCGTTCTGTTACATATTTTTCATCAGGACGTTTTAACAAACCGTAGAGTTCACATGAAGCCACTTTCTCGATGATATCGATAAGTTCTTCAATCCAGATAAAGTCTTTCATCCTGACACAAGCCGTTATGTGAGACCGTTGATTGTGAGCCCCATAATCAGAGATATTTTTTGAGCATGGGCATAATGAAGTTACTGGTACCAGGACTTTTACTAATACTTCAGTTTTGTGATCCTTTATTTGACCAATAAAAGATACTTCATAATCCATCAGACTCTTTACACCGGAAACAGGCGCAGATTTATTCACGAAATAGGGGAAACTCATCTCGATGTCACCAGATTGAGCATTGAGTAGCTCAGTCATTTCTTCAATCATGCGTTTGAATGATTGAACTGTAATTTCATATTCGTGGTGGTTCAGAATTTCCACAAAACGTGACATGTGTGTGCCTTTATATTTCTCAGGCAAGTTCACGTACATGTTGAAATTAGCGACTGTATGCTGCTCGCGACCTGAACGATCACTAACAACAACAGGATGTTTAATATCTTTAATACCGACCTTGTCTATGGCTATGTGCCTTGTATCCAGACTATTCTGGGTATCAGGTATTTCTGTAGGCGAGGATTCTGGTTGGTTCATTTATTTAAATTCCAATAACTTAGATTAAAGTTGATTTAAGTGTTTAGTAAGAAAAAATCACTAAGCGGAGTGATTCTACTCTATTTATGCTTCATATCCATCGAATGTAGGACGCATTGAGAGTGCAATATGTTCAATTTACTTATTACGTTTGACGATGTAGTCAGCTATCGACCTTAACATGTCTGCATTTTCATTAAATGGCTCAAGACACTTAAGTGCTTGTATATGAAGGTCATCTGCGGCTTTTTTTGCGCCTTTGAGACCCAATAAGTTAGGATAAGTAGGCTTGTTCAATGCAATATCTGAACCCTGTGGTTTACCCAGTGTCTCGGTATCACTCTCAATATCCAGAATGTCGTCTTTAATTTGAAAAGCCAGACCAATGCATTTTGCATATTGTGAGACTAGAGACAGCAGTTTTGGGTCAACTTCTTCTACGGATAATGCGCCTAACTCGGCACTAGCCCTGATTAAGGCCCCTGTTTTATGGATATGCATATTCTCAAGTTCAGCTATGCTCAAGGATTTACCCACAGCAGCCAAGTCAATAGCTTGTCCGCCGGCCATACCTCTCGAACCGCTGGCAATGGCAAGATTTTCTATCATGGCTAGCCGTTGTTTATCGTTTACTTTGATATCTGGATCGCGCGCCAGGATATGAAATGCCAGGGCTTGCAATGCATCTCCGCATAATATGGCGGTGGCTTCATCATAGGCTCTATGACACGTTGGTCTGCCACGACGTAAATCATCGTCATCCATGGCAGGCAAGTCATCATGAATAAGCGAATAGGCATGAATAATTTCAACTGCACACGCTGGACCGTTTAAAGTGTCGAGATCAATACCGAATGCTTCGCCAGTGGCGTATAAAATAACCGGACGAATTCGCTTACCATCACCAAGAACGGAATAACGCATGGCTTTATGTAATTTTTCCGGTTGAATCGAAGGTTCGGGTAACCAGCGATCAAGCGCTTTTTCTACAGATTCTTTATAAACCTGTAATCGTTCTGAAAATTCGGACATTTATTCCTTATTATTATCTGTATTGAAGGTCTCAAGCTCAGATTTACCATTTTTATTCAGCAAAATACTGACTTTTTGTTCAGCTTCGCTCAAAGCTTGTTGACACGATTTTGTAAGTTCAACACCACGTTCAAAATGTTTGAGGGATTCTTCCAATGAAAGATCACCTTTTTCCATAGTTTCTACAAGCTGGTCAAGCTCAGCTAATGTTTTTTCAAAATTTATAGAATTGGTTTTCTTCGACACAAGGAATCTCAAAATCCTGTTGGATTAAATTATTATTATAAGGCACTGCTAAAATGAGCATATATTAGCATCACTTGGCTTCATTACTAGTCTGGCAAAAGACTATCCATATAAAAACAGTTTTTTTCTGGGTTTGGGATCAATTATTGCTTGCGAACGTGTGTTTGGAGCCAAAGGAAAAAAGGAGAGAAAGACACACAGAATGCCATGATCCAGCATGATTCAAGCCGGATTATAACTTTCATGATTGAATTTTTACATGAAGTACAACAGTGTGTTGTATTGAAGTAATGCCTTAAGTTGAGGGCCATCCCGCTTACCAGTTCAAGATAGAGCTGATGCCAATAATTATCTCTGACTAGTTTGTTTCGAATTTGATTTAAAATATTCGACTTCCTTACAGTCATTTCAAAAGAGTATAATCCACGCGCATTATCTGTGACATCCTGTCGCAAAAATATTTAAACAGTGAGATATACATTTGTCCTCTAAATATGATGCCTCTGATATTGAGGTATTAACCGGTCTCGAACCGGTTCGCAAAAGACCCGGAATGTACACGGACACTTCGCGCCCGAATCATCTAGTACAAGAAGTGTTGGATAATAGTGTCGACGAAGCTATTTCCGGATATGCATCAAAAATAGACGTTACTCTGCATAAAGATGGTTCTGTGACCGTCGCCGATGATGGGCGGGGTATGCCGGTTGATAAACATCCGGGAGAAAAACTATCTGGCGTTGAGGTCATTTTTACACGTCTGCACTCAGGCGGTAAGTTTTCCAACAAAAATTACAAATTCTCCGGTGGGCTACACGGGGTTGGTGTCTCTGTAGTCAATGCGCTGTCAAAGAATCTTGAGGTGTGGGTGCGGCGTAATGGTAAAGAATACAATATGTCGTTCAAAGGCGGTGAAAAGTATTCAAATCTGGAAGTCGTTGGTGAAGTTGGAAAAAAAAATACCGGCACGACAATACGATTTTGGCCTGACGCAAAATATTTTGATACCACTAAATACGCTTTAGCAAGACTGAAACACTTGATGCGGGCAAAAGCGGTACTCTGCCCTGGCGTAACAATTCGTCTTCATGATGAAGCGACTAAGGAAAAAGAAGAGTGGTGTTATGAAGATGGTATCAAAACCTATCTGGCAGAGGAATTAGTCGGTATAGAGCTATTACCGCCTGAGCCTTTTCTCGGTTCCATGCAAGGCGAACATGAAGCCGTAGATTGGGCCTTGCATTGGCTGCCTGAACCGGCAGATATGATCACAGAGAGTTACGTTAATTTGGTGCCTACGCCTCAAGGTGGAACACATGTAAATGGTATGCGGCAAGGACTGCTAGATGCTATTAGAGATTTTTGTGAATCAAGGAACCTGTTTCCACGTGGCATTAAACTGAGTGCTGACGATGTTTGGGATAATTGCTGCTATATCTTGTCTGTAAAAATGGATGACCCACAGTTTGCTGGACAAACTAAAGAACGCCTTTCATCACGTGAATGTACTACCTTCGTCTCAGGCGTTGTCAAAGATAGTCTGAGCCAATGGTTACATAAGCATGTTGAGATGGGTGAGCGCATTGCCGAGCTTGCAATAAATGCTGCACAGAAACGTCTAAAATCAAGTAAGAATGTTGTTCGTAAAAAAATAAATGGTGGACCTGCTTTACCAGGCAAGTTAGCTGATTGTTCGATGCAAGATATCAGTGTGTCAGAGTTGTTCCTGGTCGAAGGTGATTCTGCGGGCGGCTCTGCAAAACAAGCACGTGATCGCGAGACTCAGGCGGTGATGCCATTACGTGGCAAGATATTAAATACCTGGGAAGTTGATTCAGCCGAAGTCTTATCATCAAGAGAAGTCCATGATATAGCTATCGCGATAGGAGTTGATCCAGGTTCAAATGATTTAAGTGGTTTACGTTATGGCAAAATTTGTATCCTTGCTGATGCCGACTCAGATGGACTTCATATTGCCACATTGCTATGTGCGTTATTTCTAAAACATTTCAAACCGTTGGTCGAAAATGGACATATCTATGTTGCAATGCCACCGTTGTATCGTATTGATGTCGCAAAAGATATCTATTACGCGCTGGATGATGCTGAAAAACAGGGCGTGCTCGACAAGATTGCCGCTGAAAAGAAGCGCGGGAATGTTTCTGTGCAACGTTTTAAGGGCTTAGGTGAGATGAATCCTATTCAGTTAAGGGAAACCACCATGGCAAGTGCAACAAGACGATTAGTACAGTTAACATTACCGAATGAAAAACAGGCAGAAAAGATAATGGATATGCTACTTGGTAAAAAACGTGCATCCGATAGAAAACAATGGCTGGAAGATAATGGAGATAAAGCGATACTTGATTAGTTTGATAGTGATCTTTTTTGCATTATTAATATCGAATTAGTGTTTTTTTGTTTTTCGATATTCAGAAAACAATACAGGTGTATTCTCATGCTGCTTACATGCCGAACGTTTAGGTTCAGTCATGCGCAGATAAAGTTCTGATGTTTTTATGAATTTGATGCATGTTTCTGGTGTCATTTCAGTTCTCCGATTTGTCGTACTGATATGATGAAGTACTTATGTTTAAAATGAGTGACATTTGAATGACAACTTTGTGTTAGTTCTTAATGTTATTAAATAAATACATATAAAACAATAGTATATATTATATATATGATGTTATTTAGAGGAATTTCTAATGCCTGATTCACTAAGTTTCGACTTTGAGCAAAATGAGCAAAGACCATTGCAGGAATACACTGAGAAGGCTTATCTCAATTATTCCATGTACGTTATTCTCGATCGCGCTTTACCGCATATAGGTGATGGATTGAAACCAGTGCAACGTCGCATTATCTACGCAATGTCTGAACTCGGCTTAAAAGCTTCTGCAAAATATAAAAAATCTGCACGTACAGTAGGTGATGTACTTGGTAAATTTCATCCTCATGGTGACTCAGCTTGTTATGAGGCAATGGTGTTGATGGCGCAGGATTTTTCTTATCGTTATCCACTAGTTGATGGACAGGGTAATTGGGGTTCTATGGATGACCCGAAATCCTTTGCGGCAATGCGTTATACAGAATCAAAACTGGCCGCTTATGCCGAGTTATTACTAGCTGAGGTTGATCAAGGTACTGTTGACTGGGTGCCCAACTTTGATGGCACTTTGCAAGAGCCCAGATTATTACCAGCGCGGCTGCCTAATATCCTATTGAATGGAACTACGGGTATAGCGGTGGGTATGGCAACTGATATTCCACCTCATAACCTCAAGGAAGTTGCCAGCGCCTGTATCCGTTTACTAGAAGCACCGAAAAGCACTTTGAGTGAACTATGTGAACATATTAAAGGGCCTGACTACCCGACCAAGGCTGAAATTATCACGCCACAGTCTGCGATACAGGAAATGTATGAAACCGGTAATGGTTCGATCAAAATGCGTGCACTTTGGGAAAAAGAGAATGGCAACGTAGTTATTACTGAATTGCCGTATCAAAGTTCTGGTAGCAAGATACTGGAACAGATTGCTGCACAAATGCAGGCGAAAAAATTACCAATGCTGGATGATCTGCGTGATGAATCTGATCATGAAAATCCGACCAGACTGATCCTTATCCCACGCTCCAACCGGATTGATCTGGAAGAAATGATGTTGCACTTGTTTGCTACTACAGACATGGAACGTAGCTATCGGGTCAATATGAATATCATTGGTCTGAATGGTCGTCCTCAGGTCAAAAATTTACGTGAAATCCTGAAAGAATGGCTGCAGTACCGGACTGAAACAGTCACCAGGCGTCTACAGTTTCGACTTGATAAGGTACTAGCCGATATACACGTTCTGGAAGGCTTAATGATAGCGTATTTGAATATAGATGAAGTCATTCAGATTATCCGTGAAGAAGAAAAACCCAAAATTGAATTGATGAAACGATTCCAGCTCAGCGAGATTCAGGCTGATGCGATTCTCGATTTAAAATTGCGTAAGTTAGCAAAACTTGAAGAAATCAAAATCAAGGGTGAACTTGATGAGTTAAAAGATGAAAGAACCCAATTAGAAACTACATTGGGTTCTACTCAACGACTGAAGACTCTGGTGCGCAAAGAGATTGAAGCTGATGCTGAAACCTATGGTGATGATCGTAAGTCACCTTTGAATGAAGCTGTTGAAGCAAAGGCAATTGATGAACAATCTTTAATACCGACCGAACCGGTCACTATTATTCTCTCGGATAAAGGCTGGGTCAGGGCAGCCAAGGGTCATGAGGTCGACCCTGAATCTTTGAATTATAAGAGTGGCGATAGTTTTAAACAGGCGAGCATGGGCAGGAGTAATCAACTGGCAGTGTTTCTCGATTCAAGCGGACGCTGTTATTCCTTGCCAGCACACTCTTTACCTTCAGCACGTAGTTTGGGCGAACCAATCTCGGCGCGTTTAACACCACCCGATGGCGTCACATTTGAGGGTGTAATGGCGGGTGACCCTGAAACAGTCTATCTGGTTGGTTCCGATGCGGGTTATGGTTTCATGCTAAAACTTGAAGATATCTACACAAAAAACAGGAATGGCAAATCTGTTATTTCAGTTCCTAATGGCGCTAGCGTGTTAGCACCATGTAAAGTTAATGATGTCAAAAATGATTGGGTAGCTGCAGTAAGTTCAATAGGGCGCATGTTGATGTTTCCTCTCAGCGAATTGACCATATTATCTAAAGGTAAGGGGCTTAAAATTATTCAAATCCCACCGGCAAAACTTAAAACTCGTGAGGAATATGTTGTTGCTATGGCAACAATGGCTGAGACTGATAATTTGGTGATTTATTCAGGCCAACGATTTACTACCATGAAATCTTCTGATCAGGAATATTATATTGGTGAGCGTGGACGACGAGGAAATATGCTGCCTAGAGGATACAGGAACGTTATTAGAATCAAAGCTGAACCAAAATCATAAAAGGCGTCATGACGATTGCCCATTCACTAATCGTAGTCACAGATCTGGATGGTACATTACTGGATCATGAGACTTACAAATATGATTCAGCAAAACCAGCGATAGATTATTTAAAACAATTAAATATACCGCTGATATACAATAGTAGTAAGACGGCTGCTGAAATAATCCATCTGTCTAAAGAAATGAATAGTGCTTATCCTTTTATTATAGAAAACGGTGCTGGCATCTATCTGCCTTCTCCCGACGTTGGAAATAACTATGAAATTATTTCATTTGGCAAAAAGAGAGCCGAGATTCTTTCCACCTTAAAAATTCTAAGAGACAAATATGCTCTCTCTTATATCGGTTTTAATGATATGAGTGAGGAACAATTGGTAGCGCAAACAGGACTGACACAGGATCAGGCAAAGAAGGCTCAACAAAGAGATTTTACCGAACCCTTGAAATGGTTGGGTGATGACAGACAATGGGAATTGTTTTGCACTGAAATAGAACGCGCTGGTTTAACGGCTGTCAGAGGCGGGCGCTTTACATCCATTTCCGGTAAAGTGAATAAAGGTCAGGCAATGGAGTGGTTAAGACATTATTATGCAGAGAAATTGAAAACCAAACCGGTTTTGATTGCTTTGGGTGATAGTGAGAATGACAGAGAAATGTTACAAAACGCAGATTATCCCGTACTAGTGCGATCAGATGTACATACATTGCCTAGAATCAATGCAAACAATTTAATTGTTACAGACGCGACCGGTCCGCAGGGCTGGAACGACAGTATTATAGAATTGTTGAAACAATTTAATTTAATTAATAAAGGTTAATAATGGCGGATTTTTATCAAAATGGGGTGATAACCACCCTGCACAATCTATCAGATCGTTCAGTTGATGAATTAGAAAAGGAATTGCTGGTATTTGCGCGTGCGAGGCCGATGTCTCTGGTTTTGCCTTGTTTATATTCAGAACTGGCGGGGCCAGCGCTGACGAACATCGTCGATGAACTTTGCAAAGTACCTTACTTATCACAAATTGTTATTGGTCTTGATCGTGCAACTGAAGATGAATACAAACATGCACTGGAATTCTTTTCCCGATTACCTCAAGCACATGTTGTTTTATGGAATGATGGTCCACGTCTCAAAAATATCGATGATCGTTTAAAAGAACAGGATCTGGAGCCAAAGCAAATGGGCAAGGGTCGTAATGTCTGGTATTGCCTCGGTTATGTATTAGCTACAGGAGAAGCAAAATCTGTCGCTTTACATGATTGTGATATTACGACTTATAAAAGAGAGCTACTCGCCAGATTAATTTACCCGGTCGCCAACCCAAATTTCAATTATCAGTTTTGCAAAGGTTATTATTCTAGAATTGCTGATGGTTCAATGAACGGCAGGGTATGTCGATTATTAGTAACACCGTTATTACGCGCGTTAAAAAAGGTTTTTCCAACGGATGGTTTTATAGAATACCTCGACAGTTATCGTTACTCTCTTGCCGGTGAATTTTCACTACGGTCAGAGGTGATCAATGATATCCGCATTCCCAGTGACTGGGGGCTTGAGATAGGCGTGTTATCCGAGGTGAAACGAAATTATTCTACCAATCGTTTATGCCAGGTAGATATAGCAGATCAGTATGATCATAAACATCAAGAACTATCTGAAGATGATGACGACAAAGGCTTATCAAAAATGTCTATCGATATCAGCAAGGCAATATTTCGCAAACTTGCCACAACGGGTTTGGTATTTAACACAGAAACATTTCGCACAATTAAAGCAACCTATTTTCGTATCGCACTGGATTTTATTGAAACCTATAACAATGATGCAGTAATGAATGGGCTTACATTAGACATTCATGCAGAGGAACAGGCTGTTGAATTATTTGCCGAGAATATCATGAAAGCAGGATTACATTTTCTTGATAACCCGATGGAAACCCCGTTCATTCCCAGTTGGACACGTGTGAATAGTGCACTGCCCGAATTAGCACAAGACTTTATAAGTGCAGTAGATGAAGACCTCGACCAGTATAGAACATAGCGAAATGGCCACAGCCAATCGTGTCGAAGAGCTTCAAACTCGGCTTATTAGCCACGTCTCGCAAATCTATTCTGATGTAAATGCGACTGATTTGAGTTTACGTTTGATTGAGTGCATGGGGCTAAACGAACATTGTACTGAACCAGAACAATATCAAAACCACTGGAATGAACAGGACGTTGCTGTAATTACCTATGGAAACACATTTCTTCGTGATGGTGAAACACCACTGGATACTTTATATCATTTTCTTTCCAAACACTTGAAAGAATCAATTAGCATTATCCACTTATTGCCATTCTTTACATTTAGTTCCGATGATGGCTTTGCAGTAATGGACTACACCCAGGTTAATGATGCCTATGGTGATTGGGATGACATTATACAGATTGCTGAAGAGTTTAAACTTATGTCTGACTTAGTCATCAATCATTGTTCCGGTCGAAGTCGTTGGTTTGAACAATTTAAGGCGGGAGAAAAACCGGGTAAAGATTACTTTTATTGTGCAGATCCCAGTGATGATTTATCCATGGTGGTTAGGCCGCGTACCAGTCCTTTATTGAGAGAGGTGTCAACAGCAGATGGCGACCGTTATGTCTGGTGTACATTTAGTCATGATCAACCCGATCTTGATTTTAAAAATCCTGATGTTCTACTGGAGTTTGTCAATATTGTTCGTTTGTATCTGGAACGAGGGATTAAAATTTTTCGTTTAGATGCCATTGCATTCCTATGGAAAGAGTCAGGTACAAATTGTATTAATCTACCGCAGACGCATGAAATAGTCAGGCTGTTACGAACTTTAATCGAGCACCATACGCATGATGCGATAATTATTACTGAAACCAATATTCCTAATCGCGAAAACCTGGCTTACTTTGGAAATGCGAATGAAGCACATATTATTTATAACTTTCCATTGCCGCCACTGTTATTAAATATGCTTGTAACAGGCAGTACACATCATTTCAAGAATTGGTTGATGAGTATGCCACCGGCAATGATGGGAACAACCTATCTTAACTTTATCGCTTCGCATGATGGTATTGGCCTCAGACCTGTCGAAGGATTATTAAGTGATGATGAAATTACCGAACTCGTGTCAACCATGGAATCTTTTGGTGGACAGGTATCATGGCGTGCACTTGATGACGGTAAAAACAAACCTTATGAAATTAATATTACTTTATTTGATGCATTAAAAGGGACGATAACAACGGGTGAAGATAATTGGCAACATCAACGTTTTATCTGTGCGCACACAATTATGTTGGGACTGGAAGGCTTGCCGGCATTTTATATTCATAGTTTGATAGCAACCGAGAACGACTATGAAAAATTCAAGAACACAAATAACAATCGCGCCATTAACCGCCATAACTGGGAGATGGATGATATAGAAGTTTTATTAAATTCTGGTTCACATCATGCTTGTGTACTAAAAGAATTAAAATTCCTTATTGCTATACGAAGAAAACAGCCTGCATTTCATCCAAATGCAACTCAATTCACTTTGCATCTCGGGGATGAAATCTGTGCATTCTGGAGACAAAATCTGAGACGCGACCAAAGTATTTTTGCAATTAGTAATATTTCAGATAATGATCAGACAATAGTCCTCGCAGACATGAATTTAATAGAGACTGATGACTGGATGGACTTGATAACTGGTGAGCATATTTTACCTGAGCAAAAAGATTTAATATTAAAACCATATCAAACTGTATGGTTAAGTAACCAGCGCTATTCCTGAATAAACATGTGTGATTATTTTAATCATAGAAATTGATTTATGACTATGAATAATAAAATTTAAAAACCGTAAAATGAATTACTGATGTGCACCTGAAACCGAAAAATCATTGTAAGCGTTGTGATAGATAAAATTTTTACAATCAGTTACACTCTGCGCATGAAAATTGGTAGCAAAAGCCAATATTGTTGTTGATTAACAATAAGTTATAACATCGAAACACCAAAACAGGATTAAAATTCATGAAACTCGAACTGAATCGCCTATTTCCCAAGATCATTATCTATACAATATTTACATTTTTCCTCTCAGCCTGTTCTGAAAGTGGCGATACAGATTCAAAAACATCCGCTGTTGCCCCTCCCTCAATTCAGGCTGTTGCAAAAGAAGAGATAAACGAAAACCCCATTGCTGATAGTGAATCGGTCGATTGGTCTAAATATGGGAATAATTATGCAAATCACCGCTTCAGTGAACTGAATCAAATAACCACAAAAAATGTAGACCAGCTTGAATTAGCATGGTCTTACCAAACGGGCATTAAAAAAACCTTTCAAACCAGTCCTATCGTTATTGATGGGGTTATGTTTATTACAACACCCTTGAATGATGTTATTTCGCTGAACGCAGAAAATGGGCAAGAGGTCTGGCGCTACAGACATGATCTGAAGGGAGATAAATTTTGTTGTGGACCTGCCAACCGAGGACCTGCTGTTGCTAACGGTAAAGTGTTTACTGTTACCATCGATGCCCGGTTAATTGCGTTAGATCAAAAAACAGGTGAAAAGTTATGGGATGTTCCTATCTCAGATATTAACTTAGGCATCGACGAAAAAATGAATCCGATTTCGAATATGGAAGAATTAAAAGGTGCAGTAATGACCGGTGCTTCCGGACATAGCGCGAGTCTTGCTCCACAAGTCTACGATGGCAAGGTCTTTGTTGGCATTACCGGTGCCGGTTACGGTTTGCATATGGAAGTTGAGCAAGATGGTGAGCCTACACTGGCTGTCGGTGGTTTTGCTGGTGGTGGTCATGGCTTACGTGGTTTCATGATGGCTTATGATGTTAATACAGGTAAAGAAATTTGGCGTTGGTATAGCGCTTCTGAAGAAGATTGGGCTGGTGATTGGGTTGAAGCTTCATCCGGTGGTGAAAGTTTTAACCGCGATATAGAAAGTGAAAAAGCTAACTACGAGAAATATAAAGATTCATGGAAGTTAGGTGGAGGTTCAATCTGGACTACCCCGGCATTGGATACCGAGTTAGGTTTACTTTATTTTGGTACAGGTAATCCATCACCTCAGATGGAAGACTCAACTCGGCCTGGAGATAGCCGAAATACGGTTAGTTTGGTCGCTGTTGATGTGAATACCGGTAAACTTAAATGGGCCTATCAGCAAGTACCTCACGATCGATGGGGATATGATGTTGCGAGTCCACCGGTGTTAATCGATTTTGTAAAAGATGGCAAAACAACAAAGGCTGTTTCTCAAGCGAGTAAAACGGGTTGGTTGTTTGTTCATGATAGAGCAACAGGTGAACTACTTATGCGGTCAGATGCATTCGTGCCGCAAGAAAATATATTCGCTAGACCAGTAGAAGAAGGCGTGCGTATTGCGCCGAGCACCTTTGGTGCAACGACATGGTCACCCGCTGCGTATTATCCTGAATTAAATTCTATGTTCATTGCAGGTATCTATACAGCAGCCAAATTTTATTCTAAAAAGTTGACGCCTGAACCAGGTAAACCATGGTCGAGCTTCACTTTCTTTAAGCCGACGACAGATCCAACCTGGGGAAATATAACGTCAGTTGATCTCACTAGCGGCAAAATCAAATGGGAAGTGAAAACTGATCAACCGATGGTCGGTGGTGTAATGGCAACGGCAGGTGGTTTACTTTTCGCTGGGGAAGGCAATGGTAATTTTAATGCCTATGAAGCAAAGACAGGTAAGCAGCTTTGGCAATACAAAAGTCAGTATGGTGTAAATGCCCCACCGATCACTTATAAATCAAATGGCACGCAATATATTGCCGTAGCGTCCGGTGGTAGTGGTTTGTATAAATATGCGATGGGTGATGAAATTCTTGTTTTTCGACTTAAACAGTAGATTGCTCTCCAAATTCCAAATTTACTCTTGGTGGTGGAATAGCAGACATTCTCTTTCTTAATTTTTCTAGCCGTTTGTGTGCTTCATCGCGTCTACCTTTGTCAGCGAGTTCTCTACCGGGCCGGGCAGGCGCTGAAATTGCTTTTAAATAAGCCGCTTCAGCTTGTTGGTATTTCTTTTGTTTTCTAAGAAAATCACCATAAAAGTAATTAGCGTCAATATCATCGGGGTTGAGTTCGATCGCCTTATCCAGATATTTTTTAGCCAGTTCAAAATCACCAAATGCAATAGGCCATTCCGGCACCAGAAAGTATAAGGTGCCTAGATATGTATTAGCAGCTCCATTCGAAGCCAATGGGTCAAGCTTTAATGATTGCTCCAAAGCATCACGAGAATGGTTGACGGCATCTAATGCCCTTAAGGTGCCTATCGACCCGGCATAAGTTGATAAAATGATGCCTTCCCATAAGTAGGCGTCGGCATTATTTGTCTGGTTCTGTCTTATTGTTGCTGCTTTTCTGGATAATGTTTCAAGCGCAACTTCCTGTTCTTTTTGCTCGGTATTATATTTTATATGTGACCATTCCTTTTGAAGCTGTCTGATTTCGGTATTGATTTCTGCATGTGCAGAAACTGACAACAAGAGCAACCCAATAAATTTAACAAATGTTGCACGTAAATATGATTTCATAAATTATGTCCTTAATAGATTATATATAGGCTGTTTTGCATTTAATTAACTTTATTAATTGTTTCTTCAACGCGATATAAAATATGCTTACACGCTTAAAAATAGTATACAAAGCGAATACAATAATAATAAAAATAAATAGTAACTCATAAAATACACATGGGGAAAGGTGATGACACAAATTTTCAGCGATGAAGAATTAAAACAGTTCAAGTCAGCGCAAACAGATGCATTTCGCTCTCCCGTACCGACACAAATAATTTCTAATGGTGAATTTAATCCTTCACCACAAACCGCACAACAAGCACTGGTAGAAGCCAGAATCAAACAACTTGCAGACGAGCACGGGAAAAAACTCGGCTTGAATCGGCGTCAATTTCTAACAAGTGCCTCAGGTATGGCAGCTGCATTTTTAGCAATGAATGAAGTCTTTGGTCCTGTATTCATGCTCAATAATGCCGAGGCGGCAGAACCCGAACGTGCAATCGCGCGTGTTAATGCATTAAAAGATCAATTTATTTTTGATGATCAAACTCATTTTGTACACGATGAGTTTAGACATGAAGGGTTGTTAAATATTCCACTTTTTGCGGCTGACCACTGGGAAGCCGGTTTAAGCAGAGAACAATTAACGCTTAGTGATTTAAAATTTCAGAATTTTATTCGTCAAATATTTTTAAATAGCGATACAAAAATTGCCTTATTAAGCGGCGCACCGTTTGATGACCCAAGTTGGTGGTTTTTGGCAAATGATCAAATCAGAGGAGCAGTGGATACGATAAATAAGTTGGCCGGCACGCGACGCATGTATGGGCATTTTGTGATAACTCCTAAACAGGAAGGTTGGCTGGAGAAGGTAACAGAAGTTATTGCGAACGGACATACTGATTCATGGAAGGCGTATACGATTGGCGATCCACTAACATCCACAACGAAGTACCCCTGGCGCCTGGATGATGAAGAATTAATGTACCCATTTTATGAAAAAGCAGTAAGGGCAGGGATTACTAATCTGGCGATTCATAAAGGCTTAATGCCAGCAGATTATGAAACAAGCTGGCCTGATGTTTGGAAACACGCATCAGCCTGGGATATAGGTAAAGCTGCTAAAGACTGGCCGCAAATGAATTTTATAATTTATCACGCATGTTTACGTCCTGCTTTTGAACTGCCAGACAAGGCTCTGGCAGAATTTGAAGCGACCGGGGAGATAAAATGGGCCAGTGATTTAGCACGTATTCCAGAAAAGTATGGCGTGAACAATGTCTATGCCGACCTTGGTACCTGCTTTGCTAATTCAGCGACAGCTAATCCACGTTTTGCTGCCGCTTTGGTCGGCACACTTATAAAAGGTTTGGGAGTTAACCGTGTAGTCTGGGGAACCGATTCTGTCTGGTATGGTTCTCCGCAATGGCAGATAGAGGCCTTTCGTCGACTGGAAATCCCTGAGGATATGCAAAAAAAGCATGGCTTTTCTCCATTAGGGTCCGCAGATGGTGAGGTCAAAAATAAGATCTTTGGTTTGAATTCAGCAAAGTTATATAATCTTGAACCTGAAATGGCACTTAACGCTACTGGCATAGATGGGATAAGCAAATTAAAACAGGCTTATGCGAACGAGCCAGAGCTTCGTGATAACTCACGATACGGATATATAGTTTAAGTTTGCTAAAACACAATTAATTATTAAACGGCAATTTACTGTAGAAAACTGTTTTTAGAACGACTTTGTATAGATGTAGAAAATGAATATTTTTAATAAAAGTTTAGGTTTTATTGCTTATCTATTGCGTCGTACCGTTTTCTGGATTGGTTTTTATATCCGCCCCCCTATCCATTGGTTTATTGGGTTATTTTCAAAAGTAGGCAATCCCCCCGTATTTAATAATGAGACATTCCCATGGTCTAGCTCACTAGAAATGCATTACGAAGCAATCCGTGCTGAAGCAATGAATATGATGCTTGAACGTGACAAGATACCTCCATTGAGAGATGTGTCTCCTGATCATGATCGTATTGCGGTCGATAATAAATGGCAGTCACTCTTTATCTGGGGATACAATTATAAGTTTCAACGAAATGCTAATTTATGTCCGGTTACTGCACGTGAGGCGGAAAAAGTGCCCGGTCTAATCTCTGCCTTTTATTCTGTGCATGCCCCAGGTACACATTTGCCAAGGCATTATGGTCCTACTAAAGGTACTATAACTTGTCATTTGGGCTTAACGATTCCTAAAGTAAAAGGTTGTCGTATATCTGTAGATGATAAAGAGTATGAATGGCAAGAAGGTAAATGCTTTATCTTTGATGATACTTATTATCACGAGGTTTGGAATGACACTGAAGAAGATAGAATTATACTGCTTATTCAGTTTGAAAGGCCATTACGACAACCAGGAAAAGCAGTTGCCGATGGTTTTATGTGGCTCATACGCCGCAGTCCCTTTATTCAGACAACGCTAGCTCGAGTTAAAAAATGGGAAGATTTAATAACAGACGGAAAGAGTGATATACAAGACCGGGCTTAATAGTTTAATACTATTCAATAGTAGCTATTACATCACCTTCTCTTACTAATTCTTCTTCTTCCTTTTTGATGGTGAGTTTACCAGAGCAGGGGGCCGTTAGTTCGAGCGATGCTTTTTCGATCATAATATCTGCCAGAACCGCATCCTTTTCTACTTCATCACCATCTTCGAAATACCAGGTAGCCACGACCGCTTCTGCGCCGTCTTCTACGATGTCATTTGTAATGATTATATTCATCCCAGTTATTTACCCTCCATCATTTCTTTTGCAGTATTAAAAATTTTATCTTTGTTAGGTAAAGCGAACTGTTCCATCGGTCTGGTAAAAGGAATTGGAATATCTGGGTAGGCAATTCGTTGTGGTGATGTTTTGAATACACTGCTATCTTGTTCTGCAACGGACGAGATGATTTCACCTGTCACACCATAACTAATGTAGTCATCATCTATCACTAATAGCCTGCCTGTTTTTGAGACAGAGTTAAAAATAGTTTCGCGATCAAGTGGCACCAGACTACGCAAATCTATGACTTCGGCATCGACACCTTCTTTTTCTAATTTATTTGCAGCGTCTAATGCCATATGCACCGTTACGCCAAGACCAACCAGCGTTATGTCTTTACCTTTACGAACGATTGCCGCTTTACCAAAAGGGACACCATAGATTTCTTTAGGCACATCAACGATAGATTTTTTTTCTGTGCCTAACCAGCCCATGCCTTGAAGGTTTTTATGTAACATAAAAATTACGGGGTTATTATCAACTACTGCAGTATGCATCAATCCTTTTGCATCGTAGGCATTTGAAGGTATAACCACTTTCATTCCTGGCAGATGTGCAAAAGTACCGTATAGACATTGACTATGTTGTCCGGCATCACCGTACCCACCACCAACAGAGGTCATTAACACCATGGGTATAGGTTGATTGCCGCCTGAAAAATAACAGTTTTTCGCTGCCAGATTGTAGATTGCATCCATACAAACACCGAAAAAATCGACAAACATTAATTCAACAATAGGTCGCATACCGACAGCTGCAGCACCAACAGCAGCCCCAATAAAGGCTGTTTCTGAAATAGGCGTGTCGCGGACACGTTCGGGTCCAAATTTATCCAACAACCCGGTGGTTGTTCCAAAGACGCCGCCAAGTTTGGCGATATCTTCGCCCATAACAAATACATTCTCATCGGCTTCCATCTCCAGAGAGATTGACTCACTAATTGCCTTGGCGATAGTTAATTTACGTTTTACTGTGGACATGATTGTTGTCTCTCCTAAGCAAAGACTTTTTCCAGGGCTTCTATGGGTTCGGGTTCGGCTGCTGAGCGGGCAAATTCAAATGCATCATCGACCTCTTTATACATAGCTTCTTCAATCTTCTTCAGGCCAGTTTCATCCAGTGTACCGCTCTCTAATAAATGCTTTCGAAATTTCGGAATAGGATCTTTTGAGAAAAGCTCATCCTTCTCACCCTCCGGACGGTAAGCTTCAGTATCTCCCATAAAGTGTCCAGCGAGACGATAGGTTTCAATTTCAATCAGACTTGGTCCTTGTCCCGAACGTGCTCGTTTGATCGCACGTTCAGCAGCATCGTAGATAGCCAAGGGGTCGTTGCCTTCAATATATTCACCAGGGATACCGTAGGATGCGGCGCGGACATCGTTTCTGGGTACTGATGTTGCGTCTGTTTTTGAAACAGAGATACCCCATGCATTGTCTTCAATAATACAAACAAAAGGGAGTTTCCAGACTGCGGCAAGATTCATAGTTTCATGGAATGCACCTTGATTAGCGGCACCTTCGCCAATAAAGGCGACAGCAATACCAGGCTCATTACGCAATTTCCGCGCAAGTGCAACACCTGCAGCAGGTCCCATGCCTTCAGCTATAATGCCGCTACAGGCAAAATTAACAGTGGGATCAAATAAATGCATATGCCCACCGCGTCCGCCGGATAGGCCTGACTTTTTGCCAAAAATTTCAGCAGTCATTGCCTTTAAATTGACGCCTTTAGCAATCGCAATATGATGTGGCCGATGCGTTGCAAAAACAGCATCATCAGCATTTAAATGGGCACAAACGCCGACAGCACAGGGTTCCTGTCCATTAGATAGGTGCATCTCACCAGGAACCGGGCCGTTGGCCATGTTGAAGACCGGCTGTTTACCTTCAAGATAGGCTTTTTCCATGCATTCTTCGTAATAACGGCTTTTGAACATGCTTCCATATAGCCATTGTAGTGTGTTCACATCAGATAGCATTGCTAAGGTCTCCTGAATATCTATATCAAAGAATTTCGGTTCTAGCGAATTATCACATACTATTCAGCATTGGTCTGTTTCTGAACGATGAATTTCAAATACAATATGCAAGTCAATTGTATAGCATGAATTTTGTGGAATCACATACTTATGCTGGGGATATTCTCAATATGAGGAGGAGTTTGATGTTTGCGAGACTAGTTAAATCACTCGTTATTGTTCTAATTTTTATTTGGTCTTTTTCGGCCATTGCTGTAGCAGAACAGGAAAAATCATATGTAATGGACAATGATCGTCTTGAATCAATCATTCAACGTTTAGACAAGGGTGTCGAAGGGAAGAATGGTCTTGTACCCCGTCAGCCCCATGTGGACCAATTAGCCTAATTGCCTAAGAGATAGTTTTCGTTCATCGTTAACCGAAGAGGAAACGATGATGACAAATAAAAGAAGTGCAGAACAAACCGTACGTGATA
>Ga0222715_10000032_pt1 | contig 149311 bp, 219 predicted proteins | sample C33_9DmetaG_FD_165056 | JGI IMG/M metagenome (GOLD analysis project Ga0222715, IMG submission 165056) | Estuarine water microbial communities from San Francisco Bay, California, United States - C33_9D | ecosystem: Environmental > Aquatic > Marine > Unclassified | place: USA: California...
AAAGCAAACTTTTCACCTGATGTGTTAAAAGGTTGGCAAAAATAAAATATTATAAATAGTATTGAAGTTAAGTCTAAGGAAAACCTTCATGAAAAAAGCAGTAATCGCCTGGGGTCGTATGAACCCCGTGACATCAGGTCACGAAAAATTAGTTAATAAAGTGAAATCTGTGGCTAGGCGAGAGCGCGGTGAACCTCAGATTTATCTTTCCCATACACAAAATGCTAAAAAAGATCCATTGCAATATAAAGATAAGATTGCAATGACTAAGAAAGCATTTGGTTCAGTAATGAAGCAATCTGCTTCACGAACACTTATCCAATTAATGCAAGAATTACAGAAAGCTGGTTTTACCGAAATAACAATGGTGGCCGGTTCTGATCGTGTGTCTGAATATAATACATTATTAAATAAATATAATGGTAAAGATTATACGTTCGATAAAATAAAAGTAATATCAGCTGGAGAAAGAGATCCTGACGCAGAAGGTGCAGTAGGAATGTCTGCTACTAAGCTGAGAAAAGCTGCAACAGATGGTAAGTTTGATGATTATACTGATGACCGTGGAAAAAAACAATTAGGTTTCAAATCAGGTCTTCCTAAAGAATTACAAGGCGCTGATGCTAAAAGACTATACAAACTTGTAAGGAAGGGCTTACTAGTGGAAGAAATAGAAAGTATATTAGAAGAAGAATTAGAAGACTTTACTGACATAGAGTTAGAAGAGTTTGTTAATGAAGTTGAAGACTGGGAAGAGCTAGATGAAGAGTATATTGAAGAGCGTGCTCCTTTAACTTTACAACAACGAATCAAAAAAGCAAGAATAATGAAACGTCTTGCTCCAAAATTAAAACGTCAGCGTCAGATTAAAAAGTTTAGAATGGCTCCTACTGAACGTTTAGTACAACGTGCACGTAAGTTAGCTCGTAATCTTCTTCGCAAAAAGATGGCAGGTAAAAGAGGTGAAAACTATAATAAGTTATCAGCTTCTCAAAAAATACAGGTTGATCAACTTATACAAAAGAAAGCTTCTTCAGTAGAGCGTATTGCAAAACGTTTACTACCTATGGTACGTAAAAAAGAAATTGAACGAATCAGATCTGCTCATGGTTCTAAAAATGAAAATGTAGAAGTACTTCAAGCAGCTTTTGATTACTTTACAGAAGCAGCAAAAACACCTCAAGATTCTGATATTGCTGACCGCAAAGGTACTCAACCTAAAAGATATCATTCTGGTTTATCTAAATCAACTAAAGCAGCTAGAGACGCACACTTTAAAAAAGGTGCAAAGATGGATGACAATAATCCAGCTGCGTATAAACCAGCACCTGGGGATGCAACTGCTAAAACTAAACCATCTAAGTATACTAAAAAATATAAAGAACTCTTTGGAGAGCAAGACGCATTAGATCGTACTCAAGAAAGAATTAAAAGAGAAAAAGAAACTAATAAACGTAGACACGATCGTCAGTTAGACAGAGCTCGTTCTCAAGATGCAAGAGCAGATGTTCGTAAAGCATCTCAAGATAACAAAGGTGTAAGCTCTTCTGTTTCTGAAGCATATGAGTTAACTGAAAAGTCTATGGATGCTCTTAAAAATAAAGCAGCAAAGTCTGGTGTATCATATGGTACTTTAAAGAAGGTATATGATAGAGGTGTTGCAGCATGGCGTACTGGTCATAGACCTGGCACTACACCTCAGCAATGGGGATATGCTAGAGTAAACGCTTTTATTACTAAAAAGAAAGCCGGTAACTTAAACCATGATAAAGACTTAGCTAATGAGTATGTACCTGAAGAAAGAAAAGGTAAACAACTTGTACATCATGGAGAGACAACTAAAAACTTTGATATATGTCCTTCAGCTTTAAAAGCTTTCGATGATAATCAGAAAGCAGGTATGAGTGATAAAGATGGTTTTCATGATGCAGTTGTAGCTGTTGATAAGTATCTAGGTTTTGAAAAATCTTTAACTCAAAAAGGAAGTGCATCAGAAGCAGATATGGCCCGTATGAAAGCTATGGTTGATATTGCTAAACAAAAAATATCTGATGCTAGTCTTCCCGGTCATGATTATCATCAAACTCATTTAGACGCTGTTAAAGAACTAATGAAAGAAATGAATGAAGGTGATGGTTTATGGGCTAATATACATAAAAAGAGACGTGAAGGAAGAAAGCCTAGAAAAGCTTTCTCAAAAGGAGCTCCTACAAAACAAGATTTTAAAAATGCATCAGAGAATTTTCAAGATGGAAAAAATCCTCAAGACAAAGGTGACGCAGGCCGACATGGTTTAAAAGGTAAGACCAAAGCTCAATTAAAAAAGATTCGCTCATCAAGCACTGCTTCTAAAAGAAAAAAACAATTAGCTCACTGGATGATTAATATGCATCATAACGAAGAGCACGGAGCTGGTGAAGATGGTACAAATAAACTTACTAAAAAATATAAAAAGGACACACCGGGGCAATGAAAACATTTAAACAATATTTCGCTGCCGAAGATATGTCTGGCATGTCTGTAAAATCTGGTCATAAAAGATCAGTTAAACAGGGCGCTGGTATGACTAAGAAAGGTGTCGCTGCATATAGAAGACGTAACCCAGGTAGTAAGTTACAAACAGCTGTAACAACTAAACCTAGCAAATTAAAACCTGGAAGTAAAGCTGCTGGAAGACGAAAATCCTTTTGCGCTCGTTCAAAAGGCTGGACTGGAGAGCGAGGGAAAGCGGCTCGAAGAAGATGGAATTGTTAAATAGGAGAGTAAAATGTCATTAGAAAGAACTATACGCGGCGTGTTGACAGAACAAACAGCGCCAAAAGAAATCACTGAAGCAGGTCATGATGATGTATCTATGGCTAAAACTAAAGTAAAAATAGCTATGGCTGCAGTTCAAAAAATGAGCGCCGAGTTAGATAAACTACCAGACGATGGTGATTTACCTTCATGGTGGGTAGGTAAAGTAGCTATTGCTGTAGATAAGCTAGACGGTATGGCTGATTATCTTGATACTCAAGTAGAAGAGGTGCAAGAAGAAACTCTTCCCGGTAAAGGAAAAGACACCTGGATGAAAGATGGTGTTGAAATGTGTCCGGAAGAATGTTGTGGGCAACCAGTAACAGAGTGTAAGTGCGGTACTGATTGTAAAACATGCAATTGTGCTGAAAGAAAAGAAATGATGAAAGCTGAAGCTACTATTCCTGATGGTCAAACTGCAATGACTAAGAAACCTGAGATTTCTAAAAGCGATAAAGATAAAATTGCTAAAATTGCTGATATGATGAGTAAAGAAAAGAAACCTAAAACTGAAGCATACAAAGAACCTCAAGGTCAAGCTAAGAGTATGATGTCTCCATTACACAAAGCTCGTATGGATAAAGAGAAAGCTGATCGTGATAGAGATGGAAAGCTTAAACCAGGTGTAGTTAAAGTTAAAAAAGAAGAAGTAGAGGTAGAAGAAGCTAAAAAAGTAAGCAGTATGCAAATTCATAAAGTGCTTGCTCCTACTAAAAATTCTCGCGAGGGTATTGCTGCTCTTAAAAAAGCATTTCGTGTGAATGATAGAGAAGCACAAATGATGATGAAGAAAGTTATGAACGAAGAAAGTCTCGATGAAATTTCTCGTACCATGACTCCTATGCGTAAGAAATTTGGCGGAACAGTTGATCCTAAAAAGTTTGATATGTATAAAAAGCATATTAAACAACATAGAGTAGATGAGCCTACAGTTCGTATGGTTATCGATAATCCAGATGATGCTGAATCAAAACGTATGATGAAAAATAAACATGTTGCTCAAGCTGTAAGTCTACGTAAAGCTGCTATGAAAGAATCAGTTGCTGGTAAAATTAGAAATGCTATGATGAAAAATGAAAAATTTGCCAACGCAGCTCAGCAAGCTGCTGTAATGGCTAAATTAAAAGCATCTGGTAAATATAAAAAAGAAGAAGTTCAAGAAGCTAAGAAGCCAGATGAAACTGTTAACATTCGTCAATCATTGAAAAAAGCTATCGATATGAGAGGGCAGAAAGAAGTTGTCTTTAAAGACGGTTCTAAAGCTAAAATCTCTGTACAAGATGCTGAAAAAGCAATGAAGATGCTTGATACTACAAGAATGGCGAAAGCTAAACAAGACCTTACTGTACGTATGATGAAGAGTCATCAAGACTTTAAAGATACACTTGCAGGTAAAAAACCTAAAGTAGATCCATTTGCTCTTAGAGTGAGAAAAGAAGACAACAATCCTAAAATTGTAAAACATTTAGAGATGGCTAAAAAAGCACGTGCTGAAGGTGATTATGATAAAGCTAATTATCATACACAATTAGCGAGACAAATGCAAAGCGAAAATACTTTTATTTCTAAATTTAAAGAAGAGATAAAAGAAAAGAAACGTATGAGTGAGACTAAAGGAGCTCCTAAAGGTTATCACTTTACAAGATCTGGTCAACTTAAAAAAGGTGATGCAGGTCAAGATGGAGATGGAGGAAAAATGTTAAGATCTGATCCATTAGATAAACAGAGAAAAAAGATTCCTCCACTACCTGAAAACGATAAATAACAGTAAAGAACCTAATAGGAGAATTAAAATGGCAAATATATTTGGTAGTCATGGGTTGACAGACAGCTTATTAGACGCTGTTAGAGATGTACAATCAAAAAGCGATGGTGTATCTAAGCATGCTGCTTTTGGCTATGTAACAGAAAAGAAAAAAATGGACCCTGTCGGTGATGCAGATGCAGATATCGACAATGATGGTGATGTAGATAAGTCAGATAAGTATCTACATAATCGTCGTAAAGCTGTTAAGAAAGCTATGGGTGGAAAAAAAGATGAAGTAGATGTCAATCCTAAAGATGACAATGTAAAAGAAGGTATAGACTCAGGGCTAGAAAATCCTCATAACTGTGCTACTCACGTTTACTCAGAGCAATGGGGTGACGGTACACCTGTTAAAACAATGCACGCAGATCCAGATGAAGCTGGAAATATTGCTTGGTATGATGTCATGTTCGAACATGGAATTGAGATGCGTGTTCCTATTGAGGAATTAAAAGTAATTAAATCGAGTCATCACGGCCATAAAAAGAGAGGAATGAAGTAATGAGCGCATGGGGAAATAAAGATGATGTATCATCCGCAGGTACAGTTACTCTAGCAGGATTAGCTGTAACAGGATCAGGTACAGCTTTCGCAGTTGAGCAAAAAGTAGGTGATGTAATCACTATTGCAGATGCAGGCGGAGATGCTACTATTGCTACTATTACATCAGCAACAGCATTAACTCTAGTATCTAATACTGAACTTACATCAGGTACGTTATCAGGTAAAAACTATACAGTTAGTGAAAAACCAAACACAGTAATTGAGACAGATACTAATACTACTGGTGCTCAAGTATTTGGCGTATCATCTGCAGAGCAACTTGTTGATATTACTACGCAACAAACTATAGCAGAAAATAATCGTCAGATTGCTAACACTGCAGCTCACGCTGGATGGGTTAAGCTTGGAGACATATATACTGATGCAAGTGGTAACGTACGTAGAAAGAATGAAACATTAGTTGCTATGTCATCTATCTCAGGTGATGCAGCTGACGATACTACATTACCAGATAGTTAATAATTAGGAAATTGAATAATGGCTGACAGAAAGATAACAGAGTTAACAGCTCTGACATCGCCTAACCAGAAGGATCTTGTCTATATAATAGATGATCCTACTGGTACACCGGCGTCAAAGAAAATAAGTCTTTATAGTCTATTTGGTTCTGTTCCAGCTAATACATCTATTACTGGAACTCTTACTTCGTCAGGTAATACTGCAATTCAAGGTGCCAAGACTGTATTAAGTGCAGGTCAGATCACACTTTCAGCTGCTACTTCACCAGGAAGTAACAATGCTACAACAGTGTTAGGTCGAGCTGATGGACAAGGAACTATATTTTGGGATAGCAATTATTTGTATGTGGCTACATCTAACACACAAATTAAAAGGGTAGCACTCTCAGTATTTTCGTAATAATAAAGAATAATAATGAATGATTGAAAATTTGACTGAACAAAACTTTTCGTTATTTGCAGCTCAAAGTTATAATAATCCAAGTTGTTTGGATATACTAGAGTTTCAAGAAGATTTAAATAGAATAAAATATCTTAAAAGACTATTTAAAAGATATCATGAAAAAGGTGATCTTAAAGAAAGATTAGTTATTAATCATATTGTGGTATTATATAATGTTTTTGATAGAGATGCAGCAACTAGAATGTTGGTATTTAAGCTTGAAAATTATTTACAGTACTTAAAGCCGTTTTTAGTTATGATGGGATACTGGCCACGTACTATAGATGGTATAAATGGTATCAGTATTGATGGAGAAGGTGTCCCAGCTAACACTAACGTTGTAGAATTACTAAGGCGGATTTAAATGGCTCAAGCAGTAGACTTATATGTACTTTATAGAATTATAAAAGACATTAGTACTCCGTTTAAAGATACTGATGCATATAAGCTTGGACTAGTCGACGAAAAAGGTAAAAGAAAAAAGAAAGCTTCTTCTTCAGAAGAGAAGAAAGCTACTGGCTATTATACAAGATTTGTATTTAATATTAAAAGAGCATTAGGTAAAGTCGGTCTTGATAATAAAATTGGTACAGCTGCAGGTGCTCTTTTTCTATTTAAAGAATCACATACAGGTAAAGAATATTCACAAGAAGACATCATATTAGGTATTGAAGAAGAAGTGCAATACTTAGATGAGGTTACTATGAAGACATATTCTGAATTTTTTAGAGAAGATGCTCCAGCAATGTCAACAGGTGCTGCTGTAGCAGGTACAGGAGATGATCCTGTTCACTGGAAGAAAATGGGTCGACCTAGAGTAAAAGGCAAGGCTATAAATGGAATTGCTTATCTAAAAAGGATGAATAAACAGCGTAGCGCTAATACTGCTATAAGGAGATAAACATGCGTTGGTCACATCATTTTGCTAAAGTATCTCAATTAGCGTACACTGATAATAATAAAGACGGTTTTAAAAAATTAGGTTATACAAGCTGTGCATTCTTTGATAAAGATGGAGCTCAAGGTTATGTGCTTTGGCATAATGACTATATCACTATTGCTTTCAGAGGTACTGAACCAAAAGAATTTAATGATATTAAAGCTGACCTGAAAGCATTCCATAGTAATGGATATCATAAAGGTTTCTTACAAGAGTATAGAAAGCTTCATGATGATATCTATAAAAAAATTATCCAGATACAAAAAAAGAAAGAAAGACCAATTTATATTACTGGTCATTCTTTAGGTGGTGCAATGGCAACTATATGCGCTACTTATTTTTCAGAAGCAAAAGAATTATACACGTACGGATCACCAAGAGCATTATCTTGGAGTATGAGTAAAAAATTAAAAGTACCTCACAAAAGACATGTTAATAATAATGACATAGTACCTAAAGTACCATTTGCTTTTATGGGATGGAAACATACCGGTGAGTTATGTTATTTAAACATTCAAGGTGATGTATGTAAGATGTCTTGGTATCAAAGACTAAAAGATGGATTAACCGGAAGATGGAAAGCGTTTAAAAAAAGGCAACCTTTTGATGGAATTTGTGACCATTCTGTAGATGAATATGCTAAGTATCTTAAGGATGGTAAATAATGTTTAGTAAACAATGTAAATTACATTTAGAAGAAGTAGGAGAGACTCGTTGGCAGCATTTTAAACATGCCTGTTGGGTTTCCTGGCAACTTGAAAAAGCTGCTTATGCTTGTTTTATACATGCTTTTGTTCCTCGTTGGTTCACTACGTACGCTTCTGATAAATGTAAAGAGGTGCTAGAGAGTCGAAATGGTAAAAGCGAACATAAGTGAAGATACAGTAATTGCAACACCACTAAAGTCTATTTTAGGTATCGTTACAGCCGTAGCAATAGGTACATGGGCATACTTTGGTATTGTAGAAAGACTTAATCAGATAGAAACTAATATTACATTAATGAATACTGATTTAGAAGAAAATACTGAATTTCGTATAAAATGGCCACGTGGTGAGATGGGAAGTCTTCCTGCTGATAGTGAACAGTTTATGTTAATTGAACATTTAGCAGGTCAGTTAGATAAGATGATAGAAGATATTGAAAGCGGTAATGCTCCATACGATCAACAACAGAAACTAACTCTAGAATTTTATGAAAAACGAATAAGTAAACTAGAGGAAAAAATAGACCAGATAAAAAACGGACATTAAAGATGATAGAAATATTTAAAGGATTCATATTATTTTTATTTGTAGATGGTACACCAATAGAATATACTCCTAAAGATTCACTATCAGATTGTTTAAAGACGAAAAGAGAAATAGCAAGAAACATGGGTGATGCTGGAAGATACTCTTGTGCACAAGGTCAAGTAAAGATACAAGATATAAATGGTACTAAACATCCTGTAGGGTTAGTAGAGGATTAAATGAATAATAAATTTAGTATTGGTGTAGTAATAGCAATTGTATTACAAGTAAGTGCTTTCGTGTGGTGGACTGCCCAACAAGCACAGACTATTGATCAATTAAAAGGTGAAGTAGAAGAACTAACTGCAAGAACTGAAGTAGAAAAAGAAGTTATATTAATTAATGATGTTGAACAGATAAAAAAAGATATCGTTGAATTAAATCAAAAAACTCTAGATGCAATATTAGAAACTAATGAACGTATAGATAATTTAGGTTCATTTGTAAACAGTCAAGATAAACTTATTAATGATACTTTTGCGGAACAAATGGCAGAAGAAAATGGAAAAACTGTAAATACTTTTGCGATTGTAGAGGAATGGATAGATGAGCTTGACGTGGATGTAGAAATGGTTTATACATATATAGATAGTGAACTTAAAAAATTAGACAAAAAGCTTAGCGATAGAATAAAAGATCATGGACATACTGAATAAACTTTTTTCAGACACTTTATGGATATATACTAGTATAATAGGTGCTCTTATAGGAGCAGCTTTTCTAGCATACTTTCAAGGCACACATGCTGGATTATATTGTTATGGTAAGCTAGATCAGTTTTTAGACTGGTTAGTAGATAGATGGGGATTAACTTGGTTTAAGCAACCAGAAGATGCATGGCGAAAAAAATATCCTTATGTGACAAAGAAAATAGACGAGATAGAGAAAAGATTAGATAGACTGGAGAAGTAATAATGGGTTTTAAATTTGAATTTACTAAAGATATGTTAGCTGCTATGGTTAACAATTCTGATATCGACGAGTGGTTTGATGCTATGGAAAGAATCTTACCTGACTTTGATATTGATACCCCAGAAAGAGTCGCTGGATTTGTAGCTCAATGCGCGCACGAGTCAGCTGATTTCAAACGTCTCGAAGAAAACTTAAATTATTCAGAAAAAGCATTAAATTCTGTTTTTGGTAGATACTTTGGAGAAGGTAAAAGAGATGCTGCTGAGTATGCTCGTAACCCAGAAAAGATTGCTAACTATGTATATCAAGATGAGTTTAGATCTAGAAGAGGTGCATTAGGAAATACTAATCCAGGTGATGGATGGCGCTTTAGAGGTAGAGGTCTAAAACAACTTACTGGTAGAAATAATTACAAAGCGTTTGCTAAATCATGCGGTATAACTGCTGAAAAAGCATCTGAGTATCTTGAAACCAAAAAAGGTGCAGTCCATTCTGCATGCTGGTTTTGGAAAACAGCAAAATTAAATCGTTATGCAGATAAAAATGATATCCTAGGCATGACAAAAAAGATAAACGGAGGTACAATAGGTCTTGAAGATCGTACTAACCGTTACGAGAAGGCCATGGCTGTTATGACAGGTAAAGCACCTATCGTTCCTGCCGCGGCGCCATCAGCACCAAAGGGTAATATAGTTAAAAGAGGATCTACCGGTTTAACTGTTAAGGAGATCCAACGACTTATAGGTGTGAGCCCTGCTGATGGTGTATTTGGTCCAGGTACAGAAACTGCTGTAAAAGCCTGGCAAACTAAGAACGGTCTGACAGCAGATGGTATTGTCGGACCAGCGACGAAAGCTAAAATGAGTAAATAATGTTACGCTTATATTTGTTAATTTTTATTATGGGATTCATAGGTTCTGCTGCATATGGGGCTTATTGGTATTATAATGATACTCAACAACGTATTGCTACGTTAAGAGAAAACAATACTAAGTTACAAAGTGTAGCAGAAACACTACAAGCTACTGTGGACACTATTAGTGCTGATAATGAGAGAAATACTGCACTTAATCAAGAATTAACCAAGCAGCTTCAAGCTGCTGAGGGCGGTTTAGATAGATTGAGAAGAAGATTAAGTCAAATTGATCTAACTCAAGAAGCATTAACTGACCCAGCAGACTTAGAGCGACGTATTGACCGTGGAGTCGAGAGACTGATAAATGATTTTAAGAACGATACTAGTACTGAGCCTAGCACTTACGATTAGCGCTTGTTCAGCATTTAAGCCAGAAAAAGAAATTGTAACTGAGACTAAAATAGTTCGTCAGAATATACCTATACAGGCAAGACCTAAACAAATAGATTTTCCTGAAGTAGATTGGTATGTAGTTACTGAAGATAATTTAGAAGAATTTCTTCAGCGCATTGAGCAAGATGCTGGTAAAATTGTCTGGATGGCTGTAACACCTAAAGGTTATGAAAATCTATCTGTAGGAATGCAAGAGCTAAGACGTTACATACTTCAACAAAAAGAAATTATAGTTTATTACGAAACAGCGCTTTCTGAAGTTCCTGAATAAATAAATACTACATACCCATAATAACTATAATAACAGAGGTATGTATATGGCTCCGGGAAAAACATTAGAAGCAGGTTCTATTTTCGCTCATCTTGATACTGATGGAGATGGTATCATTACTGATGAAGAAATGGCTCGTGCAAAAGAGATAGCTGAGTTTGATCATCGTCGTAAGATGCAAGATAATGAAGATAAAAAAGAAGATCAGATAAGATCTATGGCTTGGTTTGCTCTTTGGGGCATGCTTCTCTATCCTATTACAATTATTGCTACTTCTCTTGCAGGCCAAGAAAATGCTGCGCAATTAATTAGTGATATCGCCCCTACATATTTTGTTGCAATAGCTGGTTTAGTAGCTGCATTCTTTGGTGCTCAAGCTTACTCTAAAGGTAAGAGCAATGGCAATGGCAATGGCAGTGATACTAAAGGAACTTATTAAAATAAATAGGTGGCACAATGCCAAGTCAAATTTTAGTTCAGGAACCAGTTTTAACTATGGAAAATAGATTAGATAAGATTGAGGAAAAGATAGACAAGCTTACTGATGCTATGGTCTCTATCGCACGTGCTGAAGTTAAGCTTCAGCAGATGGAAAAAAACTGGCAAACTAATTATGAACGAATGAATCGTTTTAGTGAGAAGCTTGATAGTATAGAAGATCAAGTAAAAGATAACGCTAATACTGTCGGTATAATAAATAAATTATTCTGGGTAGCTATAATAGCTATTGCTGGAGCAGTCGCAGCTCAAATGTGGATGTAAATAACTGTAAATAACAGTTGAACTACCTTTAAATTTATACTATAATCAACGTGTAGCGTTTGATGAATGGATTTATTATGTCTGAATATATTGATGTTAAGTATATAAATTTACTCTCTCCCCGTCTAGATAGATATAAGATAAAGAATAGCAGTCCTTTTACTGCTAACTTTAGATGTCCTGTGTGCGGTGATTCTAAAAAGAATAGACATAAAGCTAGAGGATATGTATTCTCTCGTAAAGGTGGTTTATTCTATAAATGTCATAATTGTGGTATGGGAACCTCTCTTGGCAATCTTATGAAAGAAATAGATCCTACTTTGTACAACCAGTATGTGATGGAAAGATATAAAGAAGGTAATGTAAGACAGTCTCATGCTAACGTTACTACAGTAATGGATTTTGTACCTGAGTTTAAAAAGAAAAATCTTTTAGACGAGTTGCTTGACCCGGTAAAAGGTAGTCCTGCTGAAGATTATTTACGCAATCGTATGATACCTGAATCATGCTGGAAAGATTTATATTATATAGATAATATAGAGAAAATAGAACAACTGTCTGAGAAATATAAAGACCGTATTATTGGCAATGAGTCTCGCTTGGTCTTACCGTTTTTAGATAGAAGTGGTAAGTTAGTAGGTGTTACATGTAGAGCATTGGGAGACGAAAGGCTCCGCTATGTTACCGTTAGGGTAAACGATGATCTTCCCATGATATATGGTCTAGATAAAGTAGATATAACTAAAGATATATACGTTACAGAAGGTCCTATTGATAGTTTATTTTTAAATAATGCTGTAGCTGTAGGTAATACAGATTTAAAGCAAGTAAGTAATAACTTGCCTTTTGAACGATTAGTCTTTATATTTGATAATCAGCCTAGAAATATTGAATTAGTAAAGATAATGGAACGTGCTGCTGAGAGCGGAGCTCGTATGGTAGTATGGCCAGAAAATATTTTAGAAAAAGATATAAATGATATGATTCTTAAAGGAATAAACGTAGAAGAAGTTATAAGTACTACTACCTTCTGCGGCCTAGAATTGAAGTTGAAATTAACGAAATGGAAAAAAGTATAAAATGCATGCCAGACTTCTATCCCATAGCCAGCCCTCTTATCGTGTCCATGCCGGAGAAACGATGCACGGGCTTGACAACATCCAAGACCTCATCGCGTATTGCGCCCGTGTCTCCAACCCACAAAACCAAATTAACACCAAAACAACACCAAAACTCCTCGAATACCTTATCAAGCACAAGCACTGGTCGCCGTTCGAGATGGCAAGTGCTTGTGTAGAAGTAACAACAACAAGAGATATTGCAAGACAGTTTTTAAGACATAGATCATTTTCATTTCAAGAGTACTCTCAACGATATGCTAATATAGAAGATTTAGATAGTGAGTTTATAGTTAGAGAAGCGAGACTGCAAGATGAAAAAAATAGACAAAATTCTATACCATGTGAGAATGAAGAGCTTCGAATGTCATGGGAAGCTAAACAATTACAGATAATTCACGAATGTAAATTAGCATATAAGTGGGCTATCTCAAATGGAATAGCTAAAGAACAGGCTCGAGCTGTATTACCAGAAGGCAATACTGTCTCTAAGCTTTATGTTAATGGCACAATTAGATCATGGATTCATTACATTGAATTGCGATCCGCAAACGGTACACAAAAAGAACATATAGAGCTGGCTAGAGAGATAGCAATTGCTATTAGCAATATATTCCCTCTAGTAGATGAAATTATTAACCGATAAGGAAGAAAACGAATGCTAAAAGTCGTCCCCACTATTAAAGAAAACGATACGAGATCTTTGATGTCTCAAACTAAATTTTATGAGGCTTATTCGCGCTGGGACGATAGTAAGGATCGTTATGAAAGCTGGGAAGAATCGGTAACTCGTGTTATGGATATGCATCGCGATTACTATAAGGAAAAGATGACACCTGAGCTATCTCAATTGATTGACGAAGCTGAATCACTTTACAAGCTAAAATACGCATTAGGTGCTCAACGTGCTCTACAGTTTGGCGGAGAGTCTCTTCTCAAACATCAAATGCGTATGTATAACTGTACAAGCACATATGCTGATAGACCTCGTTTTTTCTCAGAGCTATTTTATGTATTGTTATGTGGTGCGGGTGCAGGCTTTTCTGTACAGAAACATCATGTAGAAAAACTACCAAAGATTGCAGAACGTAAAAAGCAAGCTAAAGGTTGGGTAGTAGGAGACTCTGTAGAGGGCTGGGCAGATGCTCTCGGTGCATTGATGTCTTCTTACTTTGTAGATAATCAACAGTTTCCAGAAATGACTGGTCGTAAAATTTACTTCGACTTAAATAATGTACGGCCGAAGGGTGCTATGATCTCTGGTGGTTTTAAAGCTCCAGGACCAGAACCTCTACGTAGAGCTCTAGATAATATTGAACATCTTATACAAGGTGTAGTATTATCTGGTAGAGATAGATTACAACCTATTGAAGTATACGATATTGCAATGTATGCAGCAGATGCTGTGCTTGCTGGTGGTGTAAGACGTTCTGCTACTATATGTTTATTCTCAAAAGATGATAAGGAGATGATGAATGCTAAGACCGGAAATTGGTTTACTGATAACCCTCAGCGTGGTCGTAGTAACAACAGCGCTGTTATTGTACGAGACGAATGCACTAAAGAAGAGTTTAAAGAACTTATGCAATCAATTAAAGAGTTCGGAGAGCCCGGATTCTATTTCGTAGAAGATAAAGATTTTACTACTAACCCTTGTGTAGAGATTGGAATGTATCCACAGATTAATGGTGAGTCTGGATGGCAAGGATGCAACTTAACAGAGATTAATGGTGGTAAATGTACTACTAAAGAAGAATTTTTTAAAGCGTGTCGTGCTGGTTCTATTATGGGAACCTTGCAAGCTGGTTACACTGATTTTAAATATCTAGATGAAAATACTAAAGCTATTTTTGAAAGAGAGGCTCTACTTGGTGTATCAATTACTGGTTGGATGAACAACCCAGATATTCTTCTTGATAAAGAAATACAGATTGAAGGAGCTGAAATTGTTAAACAAGTTAATAGAGAAGTTGCTGCGCTTCTTGGAATCAATCCTGCGGCTAGAACCACTTGTGTTAAACCGTCCGGAAATGCTTCTGTATTACTCGAAACTGCTTCTGGCATTCATGCTGAGCATTCACCTAATTATATTCGGCATGTACAGCTAAACAAAGATACAGAAGTAGCTCAACTAATTGCTGCCACTAATCCATATATGATTGAAGAATCAGTATGGTCTGCTGGAAGAACAGATTATGTAGTAGGATTTCCTATTATTACTAAGAAAGGTTCTCTATATAAAGAAGAATTGTATGGTACTAGTCTATTAGAAAAAGTAAAATTAGTTCAGCAGAACTGGGTTGAAGCTGGTACTAATCCAGAGCTATGTGCTCAGCCTGATCTCCGTCATAATGTATCCAACACTGTAACTGTACCAGATTACATGTGGACAGAAGTAGAAGATTATGTGTATGATAATCGTCATAGCTTTGCTGGTATTTCTTTTCTTGGCGCATCTGGAGATAAAGCTTTTAATCAAGCACCTATGACTGAAGTCTTAACTGAAGAGCAAATTGTAAATAAGTATGGACGCGCAGCCTTATTCGCTGCCGGGCTCATTGTTGATACTACAAAAGGTTTTAATGATCTATGGGAAGCAACATCTGTAGCAAGATTTAACGGTCAAACAGGTGGAGAAATGTCAGATCAAAGAGCTGATTGGATTAGACGTTTTGATAAGTTTGCAGGCAACTATTTTGAGGGAGAGGCAGAAGCAGCAGAACATTGTTTGAAAGATGTATTCTTACTTCATAAATGGACTAAAATTCAACAAAATTTACAACCTATTGACTTTGTATCCCAGCTTACAGAGAAGAAATATACAGATGTAGATACTATGGGGGCTATTGCTTGTGCAGCAGGTGCATGCGAAATCTAATAGCCCGTGTATAAATGTATGTACTATAATCGACGGCTACTGTAAAGGTTGCCGTCGAACTGCATATGAGATAACTAGCTGGGCTAAGTATACCGATAATGAAAGAATGAATGTATTAATCGAACTGGATAAACGTGATGATAGAAATATGGGGAAAACCTAATTGTACGTTTTGTGATCAAGCAAAAAGTTTATGTGAAAAAAGAGAATTAAAGTACACATATAAAATATTAGGAAAAGACTTCACACGAGAAGAGATCTTAGAAGAATTTCCTAACGCTAGAACTTTTCCACAAATAAAAATTAATAATATTGCTATAGGTGGTCATCAAGAATTAGCTTTATATATAGAAGATACTAGTTATAATGGAACGGGGTTTAGTTTATAATTATGAAAATTGGATTTACTTGCTCGGCATTTGATTTACTTCATGCCGGGCATATTCAAATGTTAAGAGATGCTAAATCTCAATGCGATTATTTAATTTGTGGCTTACAAGTTGACCCTGCTATGGACCGTCATACTAAAAATTCTCCAGTTCAAAGTTTAGTAGAGAGATATATACAACTGACAGCAGTTAAGTATGTTGATGAAATTATACCATACGAGACAGAAGATGACTTGAATGATTTGCTTGAAATACTTCCTATTGATCTTCGTATTTTAGGTGAAGAATATAAAGAGAAAGATTTTACAGGAAAAGACGTTTGTAGACGGCGAGGTATAGAATTGTATTTTAATAAACGAGATCACAGATTTAGTTCATCATCATTAAGAAAACGTGTACAAGAAAACAAATATTTGTAATGATAAAACCGTTTGTAAGTGATAATCTATTTGAAATAAATTATGATGCAGAGATAATTTATGACAACATAGGCAATGTAATTTATATAGATAATATATTTAAAAATTATGATGAAATATTAGATAATGTCTATAATGTAAATGTAGAAAGTTGGAAGAAATCAAGTAATTCAAGAAACTTTATAGATTATTATGATTGTAGATTATATTATATGAATCACAATTCGTTGAGTAAAGATGTAAACTATTTTTACAATATAATGGAAAGATATTTTAATTTAGAAAATCATGATTTATCGTTTGAAAAAAGTTATACATTTAATTATTTTAAAAATAATATTAAAGGGTTAAAAAATAATTTCCAACATTACCCGCATTATGATCATGCATTTAATATTATATTTTATTTAGACACGGTGTGTGATGGTGGTACTATAATCTATGAAAATCAAACTAATTGGATAAATAAAGAATCTGATAATTTATTTTGTGATATTAAAGATCTTAAAATAGAATATATTATAAAATCAAAACCAAACAGAGCAGTAATTTTTAATGGTAATAGATTACACGGCGGATATATAGAAAATCATGATGTGTATTACTATAATTGGAGAATAAATATGGTTAATTTTGTCGAGGCAGTTAATAAATGAACAGAAAGACATTAGAAGATTTTACATGTGATTCATGTGGAGCAGAATATACTGTCACATATGTGGAAGAAGATATTATGGAAGAGCCAGTATATTGTCCCTTCTGTGCTAACGAGCTAGATACTTATGACATTGAAGAAGAGTTTCAAGGCGAATTAAATTTCGAAGATGAGTAATGTGGTTATATAAAGGTAAGGAATTTACCTCTGATATGATTGACGACAATTTTGGTTTTGTATATGAGATTAGTGATTTAGATAATGGTAAGAAATATATTGGTAAAAAATGGTTTTGGAGTACACGAAAGAGACCCCCATTAAAAGGTAAAACTAGAAAAAGAATAGTTAAAAGTGAATCTGACTGGCAGGACTACTTTGGGTCTAGTGATGAAGTAAAACTGTTAGTAGAAGAATCTGGAAGAGAGAGATTTAGTCGAGAAATACTCCATCTGTGTAAAACAAAAGGTGAGTGTACTTATTTCGAAGCTAAGATTCAATTTGAAAGAGATGTATTATTAAGTGATGAATATTATAACGAATTTATAGGTTGTAAGATTCATTCCAAGCATGTGAGTACTTTACGAGATGATAGTTCATGAAACTCCTACACCTGATGGTGAATTAGTTAAAAAATCTAATTTTAGAGAATATGTAATAAGTGGAAGAGAGTTTAAATATAGAGCTCCTCCTTGTGAAATAATTACATTTGAAGATGCAATAGCAGTAAGTGGTTCATGGGAACATGGATTAGCTGGTGTAGTTAAAGACGGTAAATTTTATCATGAACGCTTTACTAAAGATGCTCAAAATTTTAGAACTAAGAGTCCTTTTTGGACTAATGCATCCGGTGAATTTAATATTGATATTGAATATATAGAGCAAAAAAATACTAAAATAGAGCAATGCTTTACCTGGTTTAATATAGGTCAATATTGGCATTGGTTCTTTGAAGACCTCCCTCTTATAGAAGCATTTCGTCAAAGAGATGGAGTAATTTTTACTAATCATTTAACTCAGTGGCAGTTAGATAGTTTAGATTTCTTTCCTGATATAAAAAAACGAATTGTACAGTTAGATACCCCAATATCAATTAACTGTAAAAAAATTCATGTTGCAACCTATCCTGCGATATCCTATAGAGGTAAAGCTGCAACATGGGCTGTTGAATTCTTACGTGATAATTTAAAAGGTAATCCTATAGAAGATAGTCCTAAAAGAGTCTATATATCTCGTAATGATGCAATTGCAAGAAACGTAGATAATGATTCTGAAGTTATAGACGTATTAGTAAATGAGTATGATTTTTTCCCTATGAATACTCATAAAGAAAATTCTATGTCAGGAATGTCATTACAGCAGAAACTAGATATGTTTGCTACTGCTGATGTCGTAGTAAGTCCAACAGGTGCTGGGTTAACTCATACTCATGCTATGAAACCAGGATCTACAGTTATTGATTTTAATCATTCATTCGAAGTTTCAGAAGAGTGTGGATGGAATAATATTGCTATTCCATGCGGTTTAAACTGGCATACTTTTGAAGCTGAGACTACTAAAATGTCTGATAGACCAAAAAAGAAAAATTCTCATATGAGAGTTGATATTAATAAGTTGAGAGAAACTCTAGATAATGCACTTAGTAAAGTATCTTAAAGGTCATTCTGGCGCTACTGTATCATTATATAAAGACAAAACAACATATAAAGTAGTAAAAGAAAACTATAGTAAAGCACGTGAGAGCGTGGATATCCTTGAGTCTCTCCCATTCAACACACCAAAAGTATATGAAGTAACTAATGATAAAATAGTTATGGAGTATATTAATGGACAAGATATGGCTTCTTATCTTTTATCTGCAACAGATAAAGACGTAGATAAATTAATAGAATTTCTATCTGAGTATATTAGTTGGTGTCTAGATAATTCTGAATACCTAGACTTTTATGAAAGTGTAGCAAGTAAAGTTTTATCATTAGGAAAAGATATTAATTTAAATTATATACTAAGTGAAGAATGGTCAAACATACCTTACAGTACTATTCACGGTGATTTTACTTTAGAGAATATTATATTTGCTAATGATAGATTTTATCTTATAGATGCTAATCCTACTGAATTAAAAAGTATATACTTTGACGCAGTAAAACTAAGACAAGATATAGATTGTTTATGGTTTGTAAGAAAAGAAAAGAATAAACTACATTATAGAATAGTATGTGAAAAAATTAGTAAAGAATTAAAAAAACGCTTTAACTTTATGCAAAATGATACTATAATGGTATTAATGCTAGCTAGAATTTTACCATACTGTAAAGATAATTTTACTAGAAATTTTATTACTAAGGAAATACAAAAGATATGGCAGTTATAGTACCTTGCGCTGGTAGAAGTTCTAGGTTTCCTGGAACTAGACCAAAATACTTACTTACATTATATAATGGGCAGCTAATGGTAGAAAAAGCTGTTGATCCTTATGTGACTACAGAAGATATTCATATTGTTATTTTAAAAGAGCATGCAGATCAATATGATGCATTTACAGCATTAAAATTAATCTATGGTGATCGTCCTAATGTAACTATTCATGTAATTGAAGAAGTAACATCTGGACCAGCAGAGACTGTATATCATGTAGCTAAGCAGTTAAAACCTAACGAGCCTATTTTAATTCAAGATTGTGATAGTTTTTTTAATGGTAAAGTTTCTAGCTCAAATCAAGTAAGTGTTGCTGATTTGAGAAAATTTAAAGATGTTACTAATGTAGCTGCGAAATCATATGCAGTACTTAATGATCAAGACATGCTAACTAATATTATTGAAAAATCTGTTTCAAGTAATTTTATATGTGTAGGAGGTTATGAGTTTGCTGCTGCAAGTGAGTATTGTATTAATTTTGAGCAGTTAAAAGAATATGCAAAAGGAGCAGAAATATTTGTTTCACATATTATTAAGAATATGCTTAATACTACAACATTTAATATTCATCAAGTAGATGAGTTTATTGATTGTGGTACATATACTGAATTTGTAAATTATAATCAATCTAAACCTACAATATTTTGTGATTTAGACGGTACTGTATTTGTTAATCAATCTCATTATTTTAAGAACAATTATAGTAATAAACCAGTAGTAATTCCAGCTGCTGTAGAGTATTTACTTAATAAGCAACTACAAGGAAGTAAAATTATATTTACCACATCAAGACCAGAAGAGTATAAAGATATTACTCTTGAAGCTTTAAGAGAATGTGGTTTTGAAAATATAAACGTGCTGTTTAATATGCCGCATGCACCACGGATGGTTATAAACGACAACAGTAAAACTAATCCGTATCCAACCGCTCTTGCTATGAATGTGCCAAGAGATGATAATTCATATTGGGAGAAGATACTATGATTACATTTACAGAATTTGCTAAAAAAAGAAACTTAATTGAAGATTCAGATGTATTAAGTCGTATTGATACAATGGAAAGCAATTTAACTAGAGAAAACTTTAAAGATTGTGCTATAGGAATGTTTATGGCTATCTTTGAAGAATATCCAGATGATGATATCTTTACAGGGCATAAATTTTTTCATACTAAAGTAGTTAAACCATCTTTTACTCGCCCTGATTTTATGGAAAAAGGGTTGCATCCTTTTCGTATGGTAATGGCTCGGCACGCTGAAAGATTGCGAGCAGATGGAATACCTGAGTTTGATACTGAGGGTGTTACTATGTATGAAGATTTCTGTAGTGATGAGCATCATAAAAAAATTAAATCAGAAATAGAAAATAATTTTCCTATAATGGAAAATAAACAACCAGTAAATAGTTATGATCAAATAATTAAATATGATAGTTTAAACCGTTTAGTAAATGGGTCTAGATTATTTGAAATATGTGCAAATGCAGCACATAGAAATGCAGATGATGATGCAGCATTAGAACATTTTAAGTTAACAACATATATTCAGAGACTAGAAAATATTCCAGGACCAAACGATATTCAAAAAGTATGTCATAGTGATGTATTTTACCCTTGTGTTAAGTATTGGTATTTTCCAGATGCAGTTGAAGAAGATCAAGGACCATTTTTATTCGCTAGAAATAGTGTTGAATTAAATTATGATATTCTTAATTTTCATTATAGAGAATCTGTAGAAGTAGTTAATAATAGATGGGATCAAAGACGTAATAAAGGTCATGGAGAAGGATCTTTTAGAGCTATTGATAATGATTTAGAAGATATGAATCTTAGCTTAGAACCCATAACATGTAAACCTAACACATTAGTAATTGCTAATACAAGTGGTTTTCATTGCAGAGGTGATGCAAAGCAAAGACATATCAGAAGTGCTGTCCATGGAGCTATTAGAGTAGAAACACCATATGATACCTATGCTTAAACCTATAACTTATGCTTATCTAGAAACTACTAATTATTGTAATCTAGATTGTAGTTTCTGTAACCGTAAAGATGTTATTGGACCTCTTAAACATATGCCTTTAGATCAATGGGTAGAGTTGTTAGAGAAAATTAAACACCATCCTATTAAAGAAGCTAAGCTAATGGGTATGGGTGAACCGTTTTTACATCCAAAATTTGATGAGATCTGTAGACTATGGAAAGAATATTTTCCTGATTCTTTCTTGATTGTTGCAACTAACTGTCAATATAAATTTACTGATAAAATAGAAAGAGCGTTTAAGCATATTGACTTAGTATACTTTAGTATTGACGGTTATAAAGAATCATATGAAAGAGATCGATCCCCTGCTAAGTGGGAGAAGCTAATGACATTTCTCGAAGGTTTTAAAGAAGTCAATAGAGGTAAATCAAGAGTAACTTGTAATTATGTTGTCAACCCAGATAATATTCAAGACATTCAAACTATCTATGATGAGATTGTTGTTCCATATGGACTAGAAGAACTACGACTTAATATTGCGCAATGTTGGGAAGAAGGTGGTTCTATGGATGATAGTTATTCTGAAGAACAGCTTACATACTTAAGAGATAATTGGCGAGAAAATATTAAAGGTAAATCTGAATGGGATTTTAATAAATGTTTTTGGCCTCAAGAAGGATTATACACTACTGTAGAAGGTAGAGTATTAATGTGTGCTCTTAATACTGAAGCAAGAAGCTTTGGCAATATTTTTGAGCAAGATTTAGATGAAATAAGAAACAGCTTTGATTATCAAGCTGTAAAAAACGGTTGTGAAACTAACTGTCCTACCAAGCATTGTCAGACGTGCTCATATAAACAGTTGATACCAATCTTACAAAAGCTAGGTGTACATAATGAAGTATCGGAAGCATCTCGATAATGTAGAAAGAATTTCAAGTCCTTCTATAGATCATAGTAAAATTAGATTAAATTCTGCAGAACGAGATCTGCCTATAGATCAAAATATCTGGAATAAGTACATAAACAGTTTAAAAGAAACTGATGTAAGATACTATCCAGATACAGAATATGCAAAAGAATTAATTGCAAAGCATGAAGGAGTAAAATCCGGACAAATTACATTAGGATCAGGTTCTGATCAAGTAATAAGAAATGTCTTTGAATGTTTTGTAAATCCAGATGAAAATGTAGTAACTACCGATCCGTGCTTTCCAATGTATGGAGTTTATGGTAATATCTATAATTTAAATGTAAAAAAAGTACCTTATAGATATGATAAAAAAGATGTATCAGCTATTTTATCTGCTATAGATTTTAAAACCTCATTAGTTATATTAAGTAATCCAAGTAGTCCAATTGGAGACTCATACTCTCCTTCAGAACTAAAATCTATTATTATTAGAGCAAATGATATGGGTGCTATAGTAGTTATAGATGAAGCTTATATACAGTTCGCTACAAATACTATTAGTTTATCATCTCACGCTTGGTCATATAGTAATTTAATAGTTATTAAGACATTCTCTAAAGCTGTAGGTGCTGCAGGTATACGTTTTGGCTATGGTATTTCTAATTGTAAGATAACTAAAATACTTCATAAAGTAAAAAGTATGTATGAGATAACAGGACCAACTATTAAATGGGTAGAAACAGTAGTAAATAATTATACTGAGATTGCTTTATACTGTGAAAAAGTAAAAATTAATAGAGAGTTGTTAGCTGATAAGTTAAGAGATTATTATGATGTTGTTACAGGTGAATGTAATTGGATTCATACAACTAAAATAGATTATCCTGAAGATATTGAAACTAGAACATGTAGTCTGCCTTGGAGTGATCAAGTATGGACTCGTCTCTGTGTGCCTGCTGATACAACAACATTATTGAGATTATTAAAATGAAAATAGCAGTTTGTTATAGTGGCCAACTTAGAGCAATGCCTTATTGTATTGATAGTCTACAAGTAGCTTTTCCTGATTGTGATGTTGACACATATGCGACTGTATGGGATTATGATGATACATCTGATCTTTTAAAAATACCAAACCTAGTAAAATTTGAATATACTAATAATTTTAAGCTTAGTAAATATTCAGAGTTTGAAATTAAAGCTATTGAAGAAGGGTTTAAAAATGTATCTCAGGTTGAAAATTGGGCTCCTATTCCTGTATGGAATTTAACCAGAATAGAATTAATGGCTCAAAATAGTTTTAAGTTAATTAATAGAGATTATGATTATATTGTAAGAGCAAGATATGATACTAAATTCTTAAAAGATATAACTGGTTTATTAAGTAAAGATTATATCTTACTTACAGAAGATGTAGGAGGATCAGCTGAATGGGATACATGGAAGGACACACGAAGCGTATTTGATGGATTTGCTGCAGGAAGTCAAGAAAAAATGACTAAATATTATGGGTTTGCAGATTGGCTTCCTAATTACTTTAATCATCACTCTGAAACTTTAAAAGCAGAAAGAACATTGGGTTGGTATCTAGCTAAAGAAGCTAAAGTAAATACCGGTTTTACAATAGATATATTAGGTATTCAAGTTAACGAAAATGAATGGTATAATAGAAATAATCCTATTAAAACTAATTCTCTCAAAACTAAACAAATAGGTACGTTTGATTTCTATAAAAGTGATTTAGAAAAAAATCACCCTTCTGTATATAAAAAAATAGTGGATAAATTTAAATGAAGATAGCTGTTGTATATAGTGGAGAGCCTAGATCGTTTGCTAAAGTAAAACCTCAACATGATCAATTCTTTGATGGTGTAGAAGTAGATACATATCATTCTACCTGGTCTAAAACATCTAATGAACAGGTAGAGATTATTAGGAATGTCAGTTCTAATAGAAAAAATTTATCTTTTGTTGACTATAATATTCCTGAAAGACCAGATTTAGTAAGATTCGAAAAACTACTTCTTAATTTAAAACAAAATCATCCTATCTTTATGCTTGGACGTATTCAATATATGACAAGTATGGCTCTTTACTATGTATCGTGGGAAGAATTAAATACGTATGATTTTATAGTTAGAATGAGATATGATTTTGAGTTTGAAGGTAAGTTTACTGATCTTATTCCAAATGATGTAATGAATAATGATATCTTTATTACTCGAAAAATGGGAGGTAAATCTAGTCCGATAAACATATGGGACGGTTTTGCTTTCGGTAAGCCATACGCAATGAGCTTTTATTTTGATTTTAACAAATGGATACCATTTAGTTTATTTAATAAAGATATTCAAGGATGGAAGTTTCAACCAGAGTTTGCATACGGTACTTATTTAAGACATGTACAATTAAATGTAAGAGATTGCCAGGTTCAACCGCACCATATATATTGGGAAGGTATGAATGTAGACGATCATCGAATAACAAGAACTATTCAATATTATAGAGATTTAGTAAATTTTCATCCTGAGTACTACGCTCAAAGAAATGGTAAATTAATAATAGAAAATGATAGTCCTACTGTATCCGATGAATTAATTATAAGTAAATTAGCTGAAGAGGGGTATAAATGTGTTGAAGTATAACAGACAAACACCTTGTGTATATCATCATATCAAAGTAATGTTTCATGGTATACCTAAAAATGCCTCTACTAGTGTAAAAAATATTTTATATGAAGCAAACTGGGGTAAGCCTTTTGATGGAAATAAACAATGGATACATAAAGGAAACGAAAAGGGAGGTTCAATTTACCCTTCAATTGATATGGTTGTGTCTAATAAGTTTAAACCTTATAAACATTTTACTGTTGTTAGGAGTCCTTATCTACGGTTTATAAGTTTTTATAATGATTTATTTTTAGGAAAGACTAATATAAGAAATAACATTCCTCCATTCTATATAGATAACAATATTAATTTAAGTAAAAAACCTGTAGATGAAGTATTGGATATTATACAGAGTTTTGATGATAATGAAGCAGATGAGCATTTTGCTTCTCAATCATCGTTTGTATATGGAGAAAATGTAGAATACATAAAAATGGAAAACTTGCAAAAAGAATGGGAATCATTTAGTAAAAAAATAAACATTGCATTCCAGCCGCTTCCAGTATATAATAAATCAGATAATGCAGTACTGCTTACTGACAATCAAAAAGAAAAAATTTATAAAAGATATCAGCAAGATTTTGAAAGGTTCAATTATGAGCGATAAGGTAAGAATTTTTATTGGCTCTTCTGCTAATGGTGAAGACGCAGAAGCTGAAATGACATATGAATATTCATTACGTAAGAATACAGACAGGGAGGTAGAAATTACATGGATGAAGCAAACTCACGACGAGTCGTCGATATGGGGTGGATGGGCAACAGAACGATGGTCTACTCCCTTCTCTGGGTTTCGATGGGCTATTCCGGAGGCATGTGGCTTTAAAGGAAGAGCAATCTATACAGATTGTGATATGATTAATTTTAGAGATATTGGAGACTTGTTAGATGAAGATCTTCAAGGAAAACCGGTCGGTGCTAGACCTGGCACTCGCTTTGGCGGCCATGAGTTTTGTGTTATGGTGTTCGATTGTGCTGCTTTTGAACCTTATTCCATACCTGTTAGCAGGATGAAAGCTATTGCAGAATCACATCATCGTATGATTGGTAATTTTTCTGGAAACTCTCAACTAGTTCATAATTTAGATCCTCGATGGAATTGCTTAGACGGAGAAAATTATGCAGTAGAAGATATTTGGCATCTACATTACACTAAGATGGCTTCTCAACCTTGGCAGCCTGATTGGTTTAAAGGTACAGCAGAAAAACATGCTCGTCCTGAACTTGTTGAGCTCTGGCATAAAACAAGAGAAGAAGCTTCTGAAGCTGGTTACGTTTCTGGTAATTATCTTCCTGAAGAGAAATACGGTGAATATAATATTATAGGAATGTAATGTTAAGAAATATTGTAAATAAAATACCTGAATTTTGTTTAAGTCATTGGTTATTAAGAATACCTTTGTCAATTGTATTTTTACAGCAAGGTATAAGTAAACTTCCATTTAGTGTAGAAGATGCTACAGCAATGGAATTGCCTGCTCTTGTTTGGTGGTTTGTTGTTTATGGGGAAATAGGTGCAGGGCTAGGTTTACTTGTAGGTGGTTTAACGTTAAAGTACAAAGAAATATTTGATTTACTTACTCGTTTTTCTGGTATTACTATGTGTTGTATTATGACAGGAGTAATATGGACATTACAACCAGAAAGCTTCTTAGAAGTAATTTTATATGATAATTTTCATGTATTACTTTGGGTAGGCGGTTTATATTTTGCTCTCAGAGGAAACAGAACATAATGGACGTTAACGTTTATATTGATAGTGCTAACGATAACAAATTTATAAAAATGCTTTCTGATTTTACTATTGGAGCTAAACGTTCCGGTGATAATATAAGATCAGTAAAAGGTGATTATGAGAAAGCAGATGTACATGTAATATTTGGATCTTGGAAAGATAGAGATGTACTTCATCACAATGTAAAGAGATCTGTAGTAGAAAAAGCTAAAAAGTTTGTCTGTATAGAAACACCGCTTGTAGGAAGAAAAGCTGTAAAAAACGTAGGTGATGATGTTTGGTATAGAGTTGGTGTAAATGGTTTTCTTGCTGATACTGGAAACTTTAATAATAAAAATAGACCTTCTGATAGATGGCATAAAATAAAAAAAGAATTAAATGTAGAGTTAAAACCCTATCAAACTGCCGGTGAGTATATTTTAGTAACATTACAAGTACCAGGTGACGCGTCATTAAGAGGATGTGTAATTGAAGAATGGTGTTGGGAAGTATGTCATACTATAAGAAGATATACTAAACGTCCTATACTAATTCGTACATCTCAAGTACCTAAGCAGTTTAATTTTGAGCTTCTAAATAAGCTTACAGATCGTTTAGATAATATAGCATTTCAAGAAGGAACAAAAGAAAATTTAATTCCTACTTTAGAGCAATGCTGGGCAACAGTAACATACTCATCAGGTATGGGTATAGACAGCTACATAAATGGTGTTCCAAGTTTTACATTGGATAAAGGTAACTTTGCATACTGTTTAGGTAATACTAACTTAAAACATATAGAGAGCCCTGATCTCCCTGATAGACAACAGTGGTTAAGTAATCTCTGCTATGCACAATGGTGTGAGCATGAGATGCAAGAAGGTAAAGTGTGGAATCATCTAAAAGAAGTTTTGTAAAGACTATAACTTGGCGTATCTGTGCTACTCTTATTACTTTTTTTGTAGCTTGGATAGTAACAGGAAGTATAGAATTTGGTATTGCTGTTGGAGCTATTGAATTCTGGGTAAAATTAATTTTTTATTACTTGCATGAGAGAGCATGGAGTAATTTGAGTTGGGAAAAATATTATGAGAATAGAAAATGAATTGAAATTAGACTATAGTAATGTTTTAATAAGACCTAAGCGAAGCACTCTTGGTTCTCGAAAAGAAGTAAAACTTTCAAGAGAGTTTAAATTTAGAAACTCAGTTAGTGAATATGAAGGTATTCCTATCATGGCTGCTAATATGGATGGCGTAGGTACATTTGAAGTAGCTCTAACATTAGCTAAAAATGATATCTTTACTTGCTTAGCTAAGTCTTATCATTCAGAAGACATCGTTGATTTTTTTAAACCTTTTGATCCTATGCGTTCAAATAATATAGCTATGAGTATAGGTATATCAGATTTAGACGAAGAAAAATTTCAATACGTTTATCAAGAGTTAGGTACTACACTAAAATATGTATGTATTGATGTAGCAAATGGTTATAGCGAACGGTTTAGTAACTTTGTAAGAAAGTTTCGAAAACAATATCCTTACATTACTATAATTGCAGGTAATGTAGTTACTGGTGAAATGACAGAGGAGTTAATCTTAAATGGAGCTGATATTGTTAAAGTGGGTATTGGTCCCGGGTCTGTTTGCACTACTCGCATTCAAACTGGTGTTGGATATCCGCAGCTATCAGCAGTCATCGAATGCGCAGACGCTGCCCATGGACTCGGCGGTCACATTATTGCTGACGGTGGGTGTACTAGCCCTGGAGATGTCGCTAAGGCCTTTGCAGGTGGAGCAGATTTTGTTATGCTTGGCGGCATGCTTGCTGGGCACGATGAGGGCGGTGGTGACGTAATTAACGGTAAAGTTACATTTTATGGTATGAGCTCTAAAGCTGCTAATGATAAACATTTTGGGGGATTAAAAGAGTATAGATCTTCAGAAGGAAGAGAAGTAAGTATTGACTATAAAGGTGATATCAATACTACTATGCAAAATATACTTGGAGGTTTAAGATCTGCTTGTACTTATGCAGGAGCTCAGAAACTTAAACAATTAAGTAAGTGTACAACTTTTATACGGTGTAATGATACGCACAATAGGATTTATGAATGAGAATACTAATTATGGGTTTGCCAGGATCTGGTAAGACTCATCTTGCTACTAGATTACAACATCATTTAAATGACTGTGCTTGGTATAATGCAGATGCTATTCGTAAAATGGCTGACGATTGGGACTTTAGTGATGCTGGACGCTTGCGTCAAGCTGAACGTATGAATACATTAGCTACATTTGAAGGAATTAGAGGTCGAAATGTAATATGCGATTTTGTATGTCCTACTAATGAAACGCGAAAGCTTTTTAGTCATGAAGTTATGATCTGGATGAATACAATTGAAGCTGGTCGCTTTGAAGATACAAATAAAATGTTTGAACCTCCAGAAGATGCTACTTATGTGGTAAAAGGATTTCAAACAGATGAAGAAATTAAAAAATTCGCTGTGAGGTTAAAAGAAAATTATGGTATTTAATCAGTTTGCACCTACAACACAAATGCTAGGACGATGGCAACCTTGGCATGACGGTCATACAGCGCTATTTAAAAAGGCTTTACTTGAAACAGGTCAAGTTTGTATTCAAATTAGAACTGTGCCTCAAGATGAAGATGCTAGTGCTGGAAGAACAATGCTACAGGATGATAACCCTTTTACTGTAGATGATGTTACTCGAAACATTAGAGTAGCTCTTGATAAAGAAGGCTTTACCTTAGGTGAAGAATATATTATAATGAAAGTGCCTAATATAGTTGATATTAGTTATGGAAGAGGAGTCGGTTATACATTTACTGAGCATGATTTAGGAGAAGATATTCATAATATATCTGCTACTAAGGTAAGAGCTCAGCTAAGAGCAGAAGGTAAACTACACAGATGAAATTTGAATGTGTCACATCTATGAATAGCAAATATTATAATCAAGTTGGTTATAAAATGCTATCAAGCTGGTTAGATAAATGGCCAAAAGATATTAACTTAAGAGTTTATCATGAAGATTCATTAATAAATGGTAATGCTAAAAATTTAAGCTATCATAATTTATTTAAAGAAGAACCAGAGTGTGAAGCATTTGTAAATAGACATAAAGATCGTCCAGATCAGCAAAACTCATTAGAGCTTCATAAAGGTGCAGTAAGATTTTCTTATAAAACGTTTAGTATTTTAAATGCAGGTATAACTTCTAATGCAGATTATCTTATATGGGTAGATGCTGATACTTTTACTCATACAAAAGTAACTCATGATTTTCTTAATGAGCTTGTAGAAGAAAATAAATATCTGACTTATCTTGGACGAGGTAATAATTACAGTGAATGTGGTTTTGTAATATATAATTTAAACCATCCAGTTCATAACGCATTTTTTGAAACCTGGAGACATCTCTATGTAAGTGATGAAGTATTTAAACTAGAGCAATGGCATGATTCATTTGTATGGGATCAAATAAGATTAACATATGAAAATAACGGTGTTACAGAAAATATTAATTTATCACCTTGGGGTAAAGATTATGAGCATGTATTCATTAATAGTGTATTAGGTGATTATATGGATCATATGAAAGGCCCAAGAAAAAATGAAGGAAGATCAAGAGAAAATGATCTTTTTACAGAAAAGAAAGGTAAATATTGGTGGACATAAATGGATGTAAAAATTTTTCTAGATCCAATTCATCACATTATTATTGACGACTTTTATAGTAATGAAGAATTAAAATATATTACTAATGAATTAGATTGGGTATACCCGTTATTAACCACTCCGGAGAACTCGGGAGGAGCTAAATCAAAAGATGAAAATGGTAATTTAGTAGAATTAAAAAATAATAGAGCATTATTTTTAGATGCATTATACAAAGATGAAGCAGCATCACCTATAGCCGCGATAACATCTAATAAGCTCATGTCCGAACAGTTTCGCGATACAGTTGGTGCAGGAATCTCACATTATTATGATTTATATAATCTTCTCAATAAAAAATCATTTTTAATATCTTACTATGAAAAATCTAATTATTATGATTATCATCACGATTTAGGATTATTTACAGCTCTAACATACCTTTGGAAAGAACCTCGTGCTTTTGAAGGTGGAGAAATTAAATTTAAATTAAAAGATAATACAGAATTTAGACCTGGAATAAAAAATAATAGATGTATTATTTTTCCATCATATATAAAGCATGCAGCTGAAGAAGTGTATATGGATGATTCAAATTTAGATCAAGGAATGGGAAGATACTGTATATCATGTTTTCTACATTTTGATCTTGATAAAGCGCACCAAGATAAAGAAAATTCGATCTCCAGATAATGCTAACTTGTTGATTTCCTTAGAAAACAAAATAGTTGCACTATAGTACGAGAGTTCATATAATATATGTGTTATCTGAGGAGATATGTGTATGAACTATATAGAAGTCAAGGGTGGTAAGAAAGATCGTAAAGAGCTTGCTGAAGCTGTTGTATGCTGGTATCTTAAGAAAGTAATGCCACGCTATAAAACTCTCGATATTCAAGTAAAATTGTCGACATGTATGGATCGAGGAGCTTATGGTTACTGTATGGAGTTAGATGATAATCGAACGTTTGAGTTAGAGATAGATAAAAATCTCAGACTTTTTGATTTTGTATCTACTATATGTCATGAAATGACTCATCTTAAGCAATATGCGCGTAGTGAAATGAAACAATTAGATGACGGACGTATCCGTTGGAAGAAAGTAGTATACCCTTCAGGGTATGACTATAATAAATCTCCATGGGAGAAAGAAGCTTTTAAAGTGGAGACTGAATTAGCAATGCAATGTTTTGCGGAGGTATTATGAATACAAAATTAACGCTAGTAGAAAATGAACCTGAAGCTGACGATGTCGGTTTTAGTTTAGGTTCAGATAGCTCAGGCGTAACTGTAGATGAGTTATCTAAGAACGCTATGGGTGGTACCGAACTAATGAAATACGGTCTTTATGACCGTCTTTCTCCTAAGTATAAAGATAAAGTACAGATTATCTGCTCTCGAGTGCGTGAAGTAGATGAGCATAGACCTTCTGTATTATGGTTACATGATCTCTTTAATGATCCTGAAGCTGTTCATCTTAAAGATGAGGAAAGTCGCAAACGGTTTGATAAGTTAGTATTTGTTTCTAACTGGCAATGGAATCAGTACAATATGGCTATGGGTATTCCTCACAGTGAGGCGTTAGTATTACGTAATGCAATAGAGCCTATTGAATCTCATACTAAACCTAATGATGGTAAGATTCGACTTATCTATCACACTACACCTCATCGCGGTTTAGAGATTCTAGTACCTGTAGTTGAGCATCTAGTTAAATTCTTTCCTGAGATTCATCTAGACGTTTACTCTAGTTTTAAAGCTTATGGCTGGCCTCAGAGAGATGAGCCATACGAAGCTTTATTTGATAAAATTAGAGAGCATCCTAATATGACTTATCATGGATATCAATCTAATGATAAAGTACGTGAGGCATTAAAACGAGCTGATATTTTTGCTTACCCTAATATCTGGCAAGAGACATCATGTATTGCTGCTATTGAAGCAATGAGTGCTGCTTGTGCTGTTGTATGTCCTAATTATGCTGCTTTACCCGAAACGACTGGCAATTTTGCATTTAGTTATCAATATCATGAAGATATTCAACAACATGCAAATATCTTTGCTAATGTTCTTGGTAAGGTAATTGAACTATATAAAAATGATGAAGAGAAGACAAGAGCGAGATTACAGTTTCAAAAAATGTGGACTGATAATTTTTATTCTTGGCAAAACCGTGTAGGTGAATGGGAAGGACTGATTAATGGAATCATCGCAAGTAAAGAAGCCTCGTAAAAAAAGAAAACCAATGACTCCGGAGCAGCGTCAAGCAGCTGCGGAGCGTCTCGCATTAGCGCGTGAAAAAAAACTGAAAGACAATCCTCCTAAAAATCTTTCTCTGCACTCCTCTATTAGAGATTTGCCTGAAAGTGATCCTTTACATCCTAAAAAAGTAAGACAATGGATTAAGACTCAAAAAGATTTACGTGCATCATATAGACGAGAAGTGAGAGCAAATACTAAAGGAGCTCAATCAAGACTTTCTAGTTGTGATGGATATATAAAAAATATGGAACGTTATCTTCGAAATGGTGAATGGGTAGATATGTTTTTTGGTGAGCATCAAACTAATAAAATTAAATATAAAGTATCTAAAAAAGGTATGGCATATTATTCTGATGGTACTGCTAAAAGAACTATAGGTTATTTCTATGAAGACATAGGGTGTGAATGGACAAAAGAGATGGCTGATGAGTTTCCTAAATAGTCATATGACTAATAATATACTCAAATTTCCAGGTAGGCTTAAACGTACATTACCTGCAAATACTGATAACACAGTAGAGGATAAAAGACGAATAAAAGAAAATAAAACTTTATTCGTTGACCGCCTTACAGATCACTATGGTTTGCAATTAATTAATAAGTTAGCAATGCATGGTTTTGATGTTGATAACGATAAATTTATGTATGATTATATATTTACTATGGAAACATTAAGAGCTTGCTTACTACGTAGTGTAGGAGTAATGCACCCGTTACAGAAATTAAGTGATAAATCAGAAGATCTGATAGGTGATAGCGATTTTAATATAGAAGAAGATGAATAAACAGTTGCATTTTACTGCGATATAGGATACAATAATATATTATGAAAAAAATGAAACTGGAGAATAACTGTGCTACTTGTAGACTTCAACCAAGTCGTCATAAGCAATTTTATGGCGCAAGTTGGAAATCATACTAATATTCCTTTAGATGAAGGTTTACTTAGACATATGATTCTAAATACGATTCGCGTGAATCGTAATAAATTTACTAAACAAAATAGTAATATGATTATCTGCTGCGACAGTAAAAAATACTGGCGTAGAGATATCTTTCCTTATTATAAAGCTAGTCGTAAAAAAGATAGAGAAAAATCTGGTGTAGATTGGTCTACTATGTTTAATACTTTATCTCTTGTCCGGCAAGAGCTTATAGATCACTTTCCATATAAAACCCTTATGGTAGAAGGCGCTGAAGCTGATGATATCATAGGTACGATAGTGCATAAGTATAATCAGTATGAGAAAGAAATAGTAATCCTTTCAAGTGATAAAGACTTCATGCAACTTCAGATTTACCCTAATGTAAAGCAATACAGTCCTGTACATAAAAAGTATATTCGTACTGCCGATCCTGAATTATATCTCAGAGAGCATATTATTAAAGGAGATAGAGGTGATGGAGTACCTAATATTGCCTCTGCTGATGCTACCTTTGTTAATGGTGGGCGTCAAAAACCAATGAGAAAAAAGTTAGTAGATCAAATAGCAAATACTAATGTGCTTACTACTAATGAAGTAAATGAAGAGATAAAACGAAATTATGCTCGTAACCAGCAGTTAGTAGATCTATCTTATACCCCTCAAGAACTACAAGATGAAATAGTTAGTGCTTATACTAATTATGAAGTAAAAGATCGAAGCGGATTATTTAACTACTTTGTAAATAATAAGCTAAAAAACCTTATGGAAAATTTAGGTGAGTTTTAATGAATTTAAGCGTACATGAACAATTAAAAGATGTTGAAAAGCAAAAGTCTAAAAAAGAAAAAATAGCTAAACTGAACGAGTATATTAACTCAACAAAAGCTTTAGCTATTATTTTAGACTTAACATTTAATCCTAAAATTAAATGGTTACTTCCTCCAGGAGCACCTCCATATAATCCTTCTGATCATTTAGACAATCAGAATGTTCTTAAGAATGATGCTCGTAAATTGCAATACTTTATAAATACTCGTGAAGGCAATAATATGAAGCCTTTACGACGCGAAACAATGTTTATTGAACTATTAGAATCTGTTAATAAACATGACGCTAAGTTGCTTATTTCTATCAAGGATGGGAAGTTACCCTACAATGGTATCACAAAGAAACTGGTCCAAGAAGCACTCCCAGAACAAACAAAGAACTGGTAAGACATATCGTCGTAAATCTTGGAACGACGATTACGGTGAACATACAATTGAAAGTGTTAGCAAGAAGCAGGTGCTTTCAGAGCGAAAGCGGCGCTTTAAGCAAAACATAAAGCGAGCAATACAAAATGAAGAATACGACGAAATCGAAGACTTCTACGAGTAGAGCTTTTATCATTGGTAATGGTAAATCTCGCGAAGGTTTCGACTTAGAGCAATTACGACCGTATGGAGACATTTACGGGTGTAATGCTCTTTATCGCGATTTTGAACCTGACTGGCTTATTGCAATAGATGATGCAATAACTAAAGAGATTCAAGATAGCGACTTTCCTCAAAATAAATTTATACATCCAATATATGAAGAGCAATTTGAGCATCCTGAATTCAATCCTTTTACAAGATTGCGCTCTAATGCTGGAATGAACGCTATGATGGAAGCACTTAAGCATGGAAAGCGGGAGCTTATATGTTTAGGTTTTGACTTTGTTATTAATAATGAATTATCTGTCAGTAATTTATATGATGGTACAAACGCTTACGGACCTGAAACTCGTACAGCAGTTCAAGATAATTTAAGAAGAGTAAAGTATCTAGATTGGTTTGCTACAAAAAATAATGTGGCAACTATTCGAATGATCTTACCTAAAGTAGATAATCTAAAAGTACATAAAATGAATTCTAAAAATATACGAGGTATGTTTATAGACAATTTAATTGAGTATTTAAATGAAAATTGATCTTTTTAGTACACCTATAACTGTTAATGAATTAAATGAGCAAGTTTTAATTAGTACTAGACGTGCATTAGAAGAATATCTAAAAGATATAAATTATACTACTTTTGATTCTACTACAAAAACAACGTATCAATTAGATAATATTTTTTCAAGACCAGAGTATAATAAATTAAAAAAATCTGTTCTTATATATGTTAACGACTACATTACATCTAATAAAATAGATATAGATATTTCAAACTGTGAATTAGATGGTTGGGTTAATATATCAAATAAATTTGATTATCAAGAATATCATAATCACAGTAATCCAAAAAATATATTAAGCGGTAATATCTTTATTAATAGTGATGAAAAACAGAAATATGGTAGACTAGTTTTTTATAATCCTTTCTCTAATTTAATTCGTTATTCAAGATTAGATTGTAATAATTCTAGTTTTACGGAAAAATATTTTATTAAACCAGAAATAGGAAAAGTGGTTATTTTTCCTTCCTGGCTTAATCATTCTGTTGAACATAATGACTCAGAAGTAACAAGAATAACAATTTCCTTTAATATAAAATTATAAATAAAAATGTCTGATATGGAGAATTGATGCCGACTTACACTTTTCAAGACAAAAAAACTGGCGATACCTGGGAAGAAATCTGTTCCTGGAATGATCGCTGCGCCTTCCTCGAAGAAAATCCTCACATTAAAACTATTATAGTGAAGGCTCCTGCCATGGTAGGAAGTCGATATATTAGTGGCATCAAAAATGATGGAGGATGGAGTGAAAATTTGTCTCGCATAGCTGAAGCACATCCTGGTAGTGCTTTAGCTGCTCAACATGGCCCAAAAGATTCAACGACAGTGAAAACGAGACAAGCTGTAGAAAAATGGAGGAAGCAGACTGGTAAAACATAACTCACGAGAGGTACTAATATGGCCATTGCTGTTGAACTTATTGAACAAGAATTTGATAAAGATATAGAAAAAGCAATTACAAGAGCACAAAGAAAAAGATTAAAAAAACAAAAGTACCAACAGAAAAAGCAATTGATAGATATAACGACTATTGATCCGCGCACCGAAAATCAAGCAAGAGTGTTTGATTCGTTCGATAGTGGAGATAATTTATTACTTCACGGTGTAGCAGGAACAGGAAAAACATTTGTATCTCTCTATCTCGCATTAGACGATGTGTTTAATGGAGATGATATGAAACGGTCTGTAACAATTATTAGATCAGTAGTTCCAACTCGAGATATGGGTTTCTTACCAGGTAAAGAGACAGAAAAGACAGCTGTATATGAACAACCTTACCAAGCTATTTGTAGAGAGTTAACCAATAGAGGTGATGGCTATGATGTTCTTAAACAGCGAGGTGTAATTAAGTTTACTACTACCTCTTACATTAGGGGATTAACATTAGATAATACTACTCTAGTTGTAGATGAGTGTCAGAATATGACATTTCATGAGCTAGATAGTATCATTACAAGAGTTGGTGAAAATACTAGAATTATATTTTGTGGTGATTTTAGACAGACTGACTTAAATAAACCGCATGACCAATCTGGAATAAAAGAGTTTATGAATATTCTAGGGCGTATGAATGGGTTTAACTCCGTAGAATTTGATTACGATGATATTGTAAGATCAGGTTTGGTTAAAGAATATATTATGGCTAAGGATAAATATGACAATTTATTACCAACGAAACGAGCAGTTTGAAAAACATTATAGTGTTAATGAACTAATTGAATCAGCAACTCCGCAAAACTCAAATTGGTTGAATAGTATTCCGCCAATTCGACGGGGATTTAAAACATTAAAAGAATGGTTTTTATCACCAGACTCATTAGAAGGTGATGGTATCCCTAGCACTATTCGTATGTGCCCAGGTATAAAAGCGTATCTTGATAAATGTATACTTGTTAAATTTTCACACGAGTTACTACTTCAAACAACCTCGCGAGGTCAACTAAAATATCAAATCCCGCAAAATAATAGATGCAATATTGTAGTAGAAATCCATAACCCAGATCAATACAGTTCATCTTCATCTAATTTGTTTAACGATAAAATTAATGTTAAATTCGTTTTACCGTTGAATATACATGTAGATAAAGATAATTATATGATGCCTCAAGTTCCTTATTATCATACAAGTGTGCCTTACGATGTAATGCCAGGTATTATTACAAACCGTAATATAGTTAACGAAACAGCTGTAAATGTTATGTTTCCTAAAATAGATGCTGTATATCATTTCAAACAAGGTGACCCGTTTTGTTACATATATAATTTAAAAGATAATAGAATTAAGCTAAAAGCAAATAATAATAATCTTGCTCGTAAAACCTTCTTAAATAACTTTAATAGAAATAAAAATGTTTAATCATATAAATCCTCCTGAGCTTCAAGAGCTTGAAACTGAAACTATTAATGGAAAAAGATACTACGTCACTCCTAGTGGTAAAAAATATCCTTCTGTAACTACAGTCTCAGGTTTTGCTTCAGCAAAATCTATAGTAGAGTGGCGTAAAAGAGTAGGAGCAGAAAAAGCTAATAAAATATCTACTCAGGCAGCAGTTAGGGGAACAGCTGTACACAAACTATGTGAAGACTATATTAATAATATAGATAATTATAAAGAAAAACATATGCCTGTAAATATACAAGCATTTAATTCCATAAAACCATTACTAGATAAACATTTAAATAATGTAGTTATGCAAGAATGTCCGTTGTATTCTGATTATTTAGAAGTTGGAGGAAGAGTTGATTGTATTGCTGAGTGGGACGGATTGATGTCTGTTATAGACTTTAAAACGTCACGAAAAATAAAAAAGAAAGAATGGATTAAAGGATATATGATGCAAGAATCAGCATATTGTGTCATGTTTGAAGAGCGAACTAAAATACCAATTAGACAAATAGTTACTGTAATTACTGTAGATAATGAAGATCCACAGTTGTTTATAGAAGATAGAGATAATTATATTTGGGATTTTATTGATTTAAGAAAAAAATTTAGAGAAGTTTATGGTAATTAATGTTACAAGATTTTAGTCCTTTACAAGTAGAAAATAAAGAAACATTTATATTATGTGGTCAAATTTGTGATAATATATGTGATAAATTAATAGAAGTATACAATAACAAAACCCCTGATCGAGGCAAAATTGGTACTATGTTAGAGGGTGGAGGTTATGTAAATAGAGTAGATACAACTGTTAAAGATAGTTATGATGTTGCTTTAGATCCAGATGATGTAAGCCCCTATGTTATAGATGTATTTGAGTTAGTAAAGCAGTACATCAGAAAATATGATATTTTAGCTAGTAAATTTCAGAATTATAAAATAAATGAAACGATTAATATTCAAAAATATCCTCCAGACGGAGGGTTTCATCAGCCTCATTATGAAAGAAACTATGAAGGTGAAACTCAAAGACATTTTGTTTTTATGACTTATCTAAACACTATTGAACAAGGTGGAGAAACACATTTTAAATATTATAACGGAGGAGTGCAGCCCAGAAAAGGTTTAACTCTTTTATGGCCTGCAGATTGGACTCATACACATTATAGTATTCCTGCACCTAAAGAAGAAAAAATGATTATAACAGGATGGATTAATTATGAGTCCGGTAATTAATATATTTTCTACACCTATTTTTCACACTAAATTAAATACAATGTGTGACGATAGGATAAAAATGACTCTTGATTTAGTTTCTAATTATGATTATTCGGGAAGAGAGCCTGCGACTCATTCGAGTATATTTCACCACCCCCATCTTCTTGATGTAAAAAGAGAGATACAAGATTTAGTATTAGGATTTGGAAAAAACGTTTTTAATCATTTAATAGACGGGATTGAAATAACAAACTCTTGGTCAAATAATATGTTTAATGGTAAATCAATCGATACACATTTTCATGCTAACAGTTACATTAGCGGGTCTGTTTATCTCTCTCACGGCACACCTATCACATTTTATGATTCTAATGAATTATTTTGTATACAACCAAAATCAATAGAAAATGAATATAAAATTTCACCTTCACCTGGGGACCTAGTATTATTTCCTTCTAAGTTAAAACATGGAGTTCATCAGGAAGAAAATGCTCCTACAAGATATTCTATAGCCTTTAATACTTTTCCAACTAGAAATATCGACGGGGTTAACAGTATAGATTCTTTTGTTAAAGATCCTTATTTTTTGTAGCTCTTACATATTCAATGTAATTATGTAAGCGACCTCTTCTCCATCCGGTAGGAATTTCTCCGTAACATCTTTTCTCTTCTTTTGTGAAAGCATTACAAATCCATATCCACCCACCTTTGTTATTATTATTTACTGATTTAAGAAGTTTAGTCTCTTCAGAATCAGTAACTCCTTCGCGATGGTGTTTATGGTATTTGTAATGCTCTTTTAATTTTTTAGAGACAGTTTCTTTGACATGATCCGGTCTAGGTTTTCCATATTGACTATTGCCTTCTCCAGATGTAGCTTCAGACATTTTACGACGAGTTTCCTCAGATCTGCGAACAGGACCTTTACGCTCAATACGCTTAGTTACCCAGTGATTAGGTTTAGCCTCAGATCTATTATATAACTCACATTTATATTGTTTTTTATACATTTCTGCACGAATCAGTAGCTTCTCAAGCACAGAATTTGATTCAAGAAGCTCAAGATTTCGAGTATTTTGCATAGATTCTTCGAGAATTAGCTGATTTTCATTGGAATTATAATACAAATAAAACATAACTTATTGATATCTAATGAAACCTTTTTTCATAAAACAGTTGCTATTAAAGTATTTAGTTCATATAATATATGTATGTTAAGAGGAGATATAAAAATGGAATTTACTTATTGCGATGATACTTTCAGCGATCTTTTTAAAGATGTAAATGGCTTTCGTCCTAGAGGTTCTTTAATGCAAGAATGGGAAGATCGTACTCCCCGTCAGAAGCAAGAGCTTTGGAATGCTCTTTGTGATGAGCTTGCAGATAACGAGAAAGCTGATCGTAAAGCTGAGGTAGAAGCTATTGAACGCTTCGAAGCTCGTATTCAAGATGTAATTGGTCTTGGTGCTGGTGATCATAAGACAGCTCTTCGTTGGATTTCTTCTCAAGAAACTTTCTATCACGAACAATGTGTAGAGCATTTTGTTTGGGAACAAGGTGTCTTGTTTACAGACTATGGTCGTAAGCTTATTAAAGAGCTTGCTGAAGTAGTAACTTATAAAGAAATGGACTGGGCTGCATAGTGGAGCAAATATATGAATGGGCGTATAATAAATACAATTATACGCCTTTAGAATTTAGAAAAGCGTGTTGTGAGGGGAGATTGTCCGCACATGAATATTACATTGACAAAGGGTACTTCGATGACGATGAACTCAGACAAATGGGAATACCGACTAAAGCATCTTGAATTAACTCATCTTGAGCTTGACTCGCGAATCAAAAAAATGGAACAATTGCATGAAAATGATTTGCTTATTAGACAAATGAAAAAGCAAAAGCTAAAATTAAAAGAGCAGATTGAAAATATCCGAAAAGATTTAGATTTTTAGTAAAAAACAGTTGCACTTTAATTCTATTGAGACTAGTATAAGTTATCAATAGAGGAGATATATTATGGTTGATTTGTACGAAGATATCGATAAGTTAGGTGAAATACTTCAACTTCTAGGTAAGCGCAATGAAGCTGATACCTTCATGGCTTATCATTCTATTTCTGAGCTTCTTAAAAAGAAAGCTAAAATGGTAAATAAATTTGAGCGAGAGCTCGATGCTGAATATGCGATCATTGAAGCTGGTCTTGGAGAAGGGCAGGTAGTATAATGTGGTGGGTTGAAGTAAGGTTCGATATGAAAGGCAGAGAACGTTGGGAGGGCTTGACCTATGATCAAGCTCACTCAGTTTATGGTAAATACTCAGGACGTAAAGCTAATGCTTGGTATGTACGAATGGGTCAAATGGAGGAAACTAATGTTAGCTTATTGCGATAAAATTGCTGACTTAATTCATAAATCTCTATTAAAGTTCGACCCTGATGGTATTGTTGGCTTTGTGAATGGTGTTAGTATGGATCTTCATCCTTCTGATGGATATCTTGTTTCTACTAAAAAAACTATCAAGGTTTCTGATATGAATGGCAAATGGTATAAAATTTCTGTAGAAGAAATAGATGCTAACTAATATAGATAACATATTAGATGCTGATATTGCTCACCCAGTTATTAAGAAGGCAGCTAGAAAACTGAAAAAAGATCAGTACTTCATGCCTTCTGAATTCTTTTTAAAATTAACTCGTCATGACTCAGAAGTTCTTGGTGAAATGGCAGCTATTTTAACTGATGAAGAGATTCCTGATGCACAAAAAGGAGACGAGTATAATAATATTATTTTATTAGCATCTATTCTCTCTATGGCTGAAGGAGTTTATCTTGAAACAGAAGACGATGCTTTTGAAGCTACGAGAATGGCAGCAATAATGTGTATTGCAAATCATTTACATCGTAGAGGACATGTAGCTTGTTATTTTGATAACTTTACATTTGGTCCTGAAGGTTTAGAAAAAGTTATTATGGAGAGAATTAATGAGTAAGCTTGATAAGGTTGTGATAGGTGGAATATATCAATATGTTCATGAGTCAGGTGATATAGTTTACAGAGGAAGTACAACTCATAAAGAAAATCGTTACGGTACTATTTTAGAAAATGTAGATAGTTGGCATCGTCAAGGTGAACGATTTAAAAGTAATTGGAAATATTCTTGGACAGTTTTTAGAAGTAACCTTCGAAGACCGTTTGGTGATAAAGTAACTATTGAATGGTGTGTAGAACCAAAAGAAATGATGTATGGTGAATTACTAGAATTAGAAGGTAACAAAATAAGAGAAGGTCATGATATAGGTCAATGTTATCTTAATCATGATCCTGACCCACTAGCAACTTGGAAAAAATATAACAAAGGATAAAAATGATCCAGGAGACTTATGAATCTGACTTTATTGAAATGGGCTGCAACATTGACTCTAATAGTAGGAGCAACAACCGCAGCACTAAACATATATCCAATGTACATAATTCTGAACACATTTGGCGGGATATTGTGGACTACTGCAGGAATTATTATGAAGGACAAGCCGCTGATAGCGACAAATAGTTGTTTAACTTTAATTTATGGTTTAGGTGCATTATATGCGATTTATATTTGATGTTGACGGTACATTAACTCCTAGTAGACAGCGCATAGATTTAGGCTTCGAAAAATATTTCATGGACTTCTGCGAAGATAATGAAGTATATTTTGTTACTGGATCAGATAGACAAAAGACTTTGGATCAGCTCGGCGTTGAAATATACGACCGAGCTGTTCGTGTATATAATTGTTCAGGTAATAGTGTATGGGAAAAAGATGTCTGTGTGCACGGAAAAACCTGGGTTCCTGAACCTGAAGTCTATGATGAGTTAATCTATCTTATGATGGATACAAAATACCCTTATGAATTTACTGGACGTCATATTGAAGGAAGACCTGGCTGTCTTAACTTTTCTGTAGTTGGACGAAATGCTGATTGGCTTCATAGACAAAAGTATAAAGAGTTTGATAAAAAGAATAATGAACGTGCAATGATGGTAGAACGGTTTAACTCTAAGTTTCCTGACCTTCAAGCTACTATAGGAGGAGAAACTGGTCTTGATATTTTTCCTAAAGGATGGGATAAAAGTCAAATAGCTAAAATGCATTTTGAAGATTGCTCAGATGTTTATTTCTTCGGTGATAAAATGGAAGAAGGAGGTAATGACCTTACTCTTGCTGAAGAAGTAATAAAAAGAGGGGGTCAAGTTTTTGCTGTAACCGATTATATGGATACTTGGGACACTCTCCTAACTCTCAATACTAATTTTGATAAATAACTAAAACTGATTGAAGTTCTAAGATATACTATGGATTTACTAACTTTAATAGTAGAAAGTAGTATGAATGATAGATCCAGTAACAGCAATAGCTGGTGCTACCGCAGCTTATAATGGTATTAAGAAAGCGATTGGCGTCGGCAAAGAATTACATGATATGGCAGGCACATTGAGTCAATGGGCTGGCGCAATGTCTGATTTAGATTTTTCTCATAGTCAGGCAGAAAATCCACCATTGTTCAAGAAAATATTTGGTGCAAGCCAAGTAGAACAATCCGCATTAGAAGCATGGGGACATAAGCAAAAAGCTAAGGAGATGCGTGAGGAGCTTCGTTCTCACATTTCTCTGTTTTATGGACCCTCAGCCTGGGATGAAATAGTACGTATTGAAGGAGATATGCGTAAAAAGCGTAGAGAGCAAGTTTACGCTGCTGAAGAGAGAAAACAAAAAATAATTGAATGGACCGTTGGTTTATTGCTAGCCGTAGCTTTATCAGCAGTATTAGGTTTTATTATTTACATGATAGGATTAGGTAACGGTTCTTGGTAGAGTTAGCGCTATCAATAGTAGCAGCTACTCATATATGGATTAACGGTAGTAACGTTTTAGTTAAAGTGTGTAAATATTATGCCGAACGAGATATAAGTAGATTGTATTATCATTTTCCATACACAGTAACGATAGGTTATGATCAAAGATGTCCTCTAAAAATAAAAGTACCCAAAAAGTAGGGATTATTAAAAGAATATTTAGTGATGAGTATGTGATTACAATATGGATAGAGGGAACAATAGGTAAAGAAAAAAATGTGTTTCACCTATCTGAGCTTAACAAGCTAACAAATACTCACTTAAAAGGTAAAGATATGCAAGGGCATGGCATTGAGTACAAATCAGTCAAGCCTTTTGATTACTTAGTTAAAAAGATTTATTAATGCGTTGGTATGATTATGCAGTATGTATTTGGTTTGCTTGGCAGATAGCCGGAGGGTTATTTTATCTTAATTTAGTGACGATAATTTTTGGAATGATTGGATATAAATTATATGAGGATTACAGAGTCGGAAAGTTCTGAGGATCTAAATAATAGATCTTCAACAGCAATAACGGAAAATTTGCTTAATACTTATTTCTTCAAACAAGTTAAAATTAATATTAACTTGGCTGTTCCCCTCTATCTAATAGCTGCATATGCCTACTATATAGAAGATGATCCTTTAATTTCAGATGACTGTTTCGATTGGTTAGCTAAATTATTAAAAGAGCATTGGGAAGAGATTACTCATTATCATAAAAAATATCTTACTCTCGATGATCTTAATGCCGGGACATTCCTTGGCGAGTACCCTTCAATAGTGAAAGGTGCTGTAAGTGATTTGAGAATAAGTAATGTCTTATGAAGATGATAGTTTAAAAGAATCAGCTAGATTGTTCTGGTTGATAAAGGGTCATTTAAAAACTACGGATGATACTTTAAGAAGTAGTCATAACAGTTATTTTAAACGCCTCTGGGTAGCTGGGTCTAACGGAGCTCCTTTATATGAGTATGAAGATGGTTTTGAAGAAGCTTGGATAGAGTATCAAAACAATGTATCTCACAAAGAAAAGAAATAAATATATTTTATATGATCTTAATGAAAAGATACTAATAATTACATCTCATAAAGGTGTAGTGAAAGAAATAATGGAAGCACAGCGTGATGTTGAAAATAAACAATCAGTATTTAAATCCAGTGATATTGATTCCGGCGAGATATGATTCTTCGCGCTTTCCTGGTAAACCTTTAACTCTCTTAAATAATAAACCAATGGTGTCGATGGTATACGATAAATGTATAGCATCTGGTTTTGATGTGTTTGTAGTTACTGATAGCAGACAAGTATCTCATTGTATACCTTATAAACATGTAATATTTACTGATGATGCTTTTAATGGTACAGAGAGATGTAAGTTAGCATTAGCAAATGAAAAATTAATGCAATATGATACTATTATTAACGTTCAAGGGGACATGCCAGACATTACTCCTGATATTATTCATTCAGTTTATAATTGTTTAAAACAAGGTTGGGATATTGCAACTGCTTATACAGAGATGCCTGAGCATCTTCTCTCTGACCCTAATTCAGTTAAATTAATTCATAATACCTCATTTGCAAACTGGTTTGGAAGAGGAACTAATTATGGTTCTCATCATCTAGGTGTATATGGCTATACTAGAGATATTCTCAAACATTACCCTAAAGAAGAATCTAAGCATGAGAAAATAGAAAAACTCGAGCAACTCCGTTGGCTTGATTCAGGCACAACTATTGGAGTAACTCGAGTCGATTTTAACGGTATTGAGATCAACTCTCCAGAAGATGTTGATCGATGGCATGCTAACCAATCTTCATAAGAAACTGACCTATTCTACCTACAAACGGTAATAGAGCTAAAGCCATTATTAAATTCATTCCTGTATGTGCTACTGCTATTCGTAACGTATCCCCTTTAGGCATACCATCTGATACAAAGAATCCAGCAAGCCATATTGTTCCTGTAGTCCCTATGTTAGCTCCTAACACAGCAGCTACAGCAGCAGGTAAAGGAAGAGCTCCAGATGCTACTAATGCAATAATTGCTGTAGTTGATAATGATGACGATTGCCATAATAAAGTCATGACTATTCCACCGATAAACATATAAATCGGATTACCTAAAAAGAATTGTAGGTGGTCCATATTACCCATTGACTTCATACCTCCTGAGAAAGTTTTGAGGCCAATATAAAAAATCACCAGTCCAACAAGAGCGGTGATTACGGGGTTTCCTAGATCCATTTTCTTTACCTTTTTCCATAGTTTATTTGCTTTATTACTCATTGATACCTCTTAAATAACCAATATAGTAATTTAGGCTGTCTAGTATATAAATTCATAAAACTTTCATATTTCTACTAACTCCTTGTAAACAAATAAAACCTTTTTTCACAAAACAGTTGCATTACGCCTTAGAATATACTATATTATATGTATAGAAAGAAGGAGATATCAAATGATCAAGTCAATCTGGTGCGAAGATGTAACAATACCTGCAGAGATGAAAGCAGGCTCTCGCTTGACTTATAATTATATTTCAGGTGGAAGCTATCCTGATTATAACTTCTCTGAAGTATCATCTTTTATTGCAATTGCTGAGCAATCAGATATTGAACGTGCTGTAGAGTCTCTTTTGACTCAAGCTGATGATCATAACCATGTCTTTATCGAAGGTTTTGATCGTAAAGAAGATGGATCATTTGAAGTCGTATTAGGTTCTTAAGAGGAGATATAGAATGACTGATAGTTTATATATGAATGTTAAAGATGGAATTACATATGAAGAAGCAATGAACTTTAAGTTTATTCCTGTAAGCGCTGAACAAGCTGAGTTAATTACTAGAGCTGATCGTTCACATTTTGATAAATCTGGAATCTATAGAGTGCTTTCAGGTTCTCGTGGAGTTATCGAAGAAGTTGTTCTTCAAGAAGGTAAGCTTGAAATCTTAACTAAAGAAGAAGCTACTCAATGTATGATTGACGATGATATGGATGAAGAAGAAATCCAAGGTGCAAAAGATTATATCGAGGAGTGGTATTATATAGATATTGATCCTGAATTTAGTGGAGCTCTTGTCTATGGTTATACCGAAGAAGATTATGATACTTTTGTACAAGTTATATAATGTCAAAGTATGATAATCGTCATGGAGGTCCTTATGATCGAGGAGGAGCAGACAGCTATTATCGTCGTGGTTTGAGACCTCATTACTTTGTAGGTGATACATATCGATCTGAAGCTGTTATGGAAGATGGTATGACATCTGAAGAAATAGAAGCTTACCTTGCCGGTTACGATGATAACGAAAAAATAGGAAATTATAAAGATTATGGTTAAAACTGTACACTATGTTGGATTTAGAGGAGATGAGTACGTTCGTGCTCATCGCATCTTTGGTAGTCCTGCAATGATTCATAAAGTGTACGACACTCGAGTATTTACTGAAGTAGGTCATGATGATGTAGTTATTTTCGGGCCTAAGTATAAGTATTCAGAATATGTATGGGACGCTAGTGGGGACTGCTAATGGAAGTAGTTTTTTTCGTTTTAATATTTTTTATCGGCGCTGTTGTATTTTTTACCTGGAGTGAATTGCAAGGCGTCGATAAAGTTATGTGGCAAAAAGATACTGAGATGAAACAAAAAGTCCGTAAGCTTGAGTCTGATATTGTAGATTTAAATCGTACTATCAGTGAATTAAAACATGAACTAGCAGAAAGTGAGAAAGAAGATGAACAGCTTTGAAAATTTGGTAATGGAAGATATCTTAAAATGGAAATCACAAAAAGGAATCGATTTTGTTGCTGTTAAAGATTTAATTGAAGCTTATTGGAAGGATTATTTTAATGGACAGCGGCTTGTTGGAAATGAGAATTTTGAATGCATCGGATAAGGCTGCTGAAGCTCGATATCGCGTAGTAGAGTTAGAGAAAACTGTAAGTGAGCTTTGTAAAAAAGTTTCTGAACTAGAAAAAGCTTTGAAAGATAATAATGCAGCTTAATCATTTACATGAACACCAGCATATGTATTTTTATTACTGGGGCCCTCTACTTTGTAGAATTGATATAGATGAGAATCTGTATAATTTTATATCATCTTGTGTAAATAAACCTCAACAAGAAAATAATAGGTTTAAACATAACGTAGATAAGTTAGAAAGAGAGTATGAACTGACCGGTAATGAGAAAATAACATTTAACGAATTATTTTCTCCTTATATCACAAAATATGTTGAAGCACATAATAAAACATGGCAACCTTATGCTAAACCGGTTAAAGATGAATTTGTATGTGCTAATGCATGGATAAACTTTCAAGGAAATAACGAAAGCAGATCTCTTCACACTCACGTAGATAGCGATTTATCATTTGTAATATACTATGATATTCCTGATATTTTAATGAAAGAAGCCTCACTAGCTGAAACTGATGTTGTTCCTGGAGCTATCACTTTTTATAACGAATTACCTAAACCTCCTGAACCTCTATTTAAAAATATTAAATTAATTTCTCATATGCCTAAAATAAAAGAAGCATTTATATTCCCAAGTTCTCTTCCTCACATGGTTAACTCATTTAAATCTGAATGTACAAGAATATCAATTGCAGGTAATTATATAAGGAAATAGAAATGTGGGTACTAATATGGTTAGCAATGGGGAACAGTGCGAATATTGAATATTTTCATGTCGATAGTTATGATAATAAAGATAAATGTATATCAGCTATGAAAAATGCATCTGTTTTAGTTACTAATAAAAATCAAACTATAGATTGTTTATGGGTTTCAGGTTTAAGGACCGCACCAATAGAAAAAGGAGTGCTTGATTAATGAGTGATGATGATTATGAGACTGAAGAGTTATATGATAAAGTTATAGGTATCGCAGGAGAGCTTTGTGCTAAGCATCCTGGATTGGCTGTTGCTGCAGTGCTTAATACTGTATCTTTAACTCTATATAAAACTATTCTTACTCCTGAAGAGTATGAAAATATGATGGCTACTATTGATAGTAATACACATAGAATTAAACCATTGATTAAAACTGAACAGAGAGTGCATTAACTCTCTTGGAGTGACTTATGCCAAATATTACGATAACGACTAGCCCGTCTGGTCGTAGTCCTGAGAATAAATATTTTTTCGGTAATCGAACTCGAAAGTTAGACTTATCTCGTCCAAAATATAACAAGATTGGAAGTGAAGTAGACTTTTGGGAATTCTATGAAGATATGATTGATCAAGAGTACCACCATTATCTTGTGTTCTATTCTGCTGGTAGATGTTTTAGCGTTGAGACTAATGATGACCGGCATGCGCAGTTTGTTCGTAATATGTTTAATGTGATAGATGATGATCCTTTGCATGATTATGCAGATTGGAAGATCATTCATAATACATTACTTGATGTTGAACCAACCATATATGTTCACTTAGATGAAAAGATTATGTTAATTAGTGGTACAACATTCTTAGGTGAAATCAAAAAGGGTGTGTTTGGTATTCTTGGATTTGAACTGCCAGAAGAAGACAAACTACCAATGCACTGTGCAGCATTCACATATAAAGATACAACCAATCTAATGTTTGGTTTGAGCGGAACAGGAAAGACAACTCTGTCTAGTGATCCAGATTATAAACTAATTAGTGATGATGAAGTCTACTGGCACAGCGATGGAATTGGTATGATCGAAACTGGTTGCTATGCTAAGTCAGAAGGTCTGTCACCAGAAACTCATAAGACTATTTTTGATGCTGTTGAATTAGCTAAGAGTAAAGATACTCTAGTAGTTGAGAATCCAGGTGCACCTAATGCTAGATTAAGCTATCCTATAAATTGTGTAGAGAATGCTTATCATACTTCTCAGCAATTCAACCATCCAGATAATATATTCTTTCTTACTATGGATGCTAAAGGCGTCTTTCCTGCTGTTAGTAAGATAAGCGGTGAGACAGTCCGTAAGTTTTTTGAAACCGGATACACAAGTCAGATGCCAGGAACAGAAGCGGGAACTGATGTAATAAAGCCATTATTTAGTCCATGTTATGGATCTCCATTTATGCCCAGACAGGTAAAAGAATACAGTGATATGCTCATGCAGAAAGTAGAGCAAGTTGATTGTAATGTTTATCTAATCAATACAGGAATGGATAAGGATGGAAAAAGATATCCTCTAGAATATACCCGACAATGTATCAAAGACGCTATTCAAAAAACAAGTACAGATGAAAGCGAAACAGTTCTTGGTATATTAGAGGGTCTAATTAATGCGTGAGATGACTCTTGAACAACTTAGAAAAATTCTTACTGATAACAATATTGAGTACTATGTTACTAGTAGCGATAATGGAATTGTAAAAATTAACTTTTTGGTGAAAGATGAAGTTTAAAAATAAAATATATCTTGATTATTCTGATGTCCTTTCAATGTGTCATAACCTTGAAGATATTGCATCTAAATTAAAACCTGATCTAATTGTAGGAATTGTTAGAGGGGGACTGCTCCCTGCTCTTCATTTGTCTCATGCTTTAGAACGTCCTATGGAAACAGTAACATGGCAAACTAGAGATGAATCTCGTCAGCAGTATTGTGACATTATTCAACAAGCAATTGATACAGGAAAGACAGTATTATTTGTAGATGATATTAACGATACAGGACGAACGTTTAAAGATCTAGCAAAAGCATATAATACTAATACTAAACCCGATGTACATTTTATCTCATTAGTAGAGAAGACAGCTTCAAATTTCTTTGGTACAGCTGCACTAACTTTAGACGATCCAAGATGGATTGTATTTCCATGGGAAAAAGATTAATGAATAAGAAAATTATAAAGAAAGATAAGGAAGATGAATAAATGGATTTTAACACTATTCTTAGCTTTAGCACCTCTATCGGTTAACGCTCAAGACCAAACAAAATGGTACCCGTTTTCTTTTCCATGCGGACCATATGAACCTCTACTAAAATTACTAGCAAAGCAACAAGAGTTTCTTTTATTTACCTCTGTGGGACAAGTCTTTGGAGTTGATGGGAAAGTTTATCGTGGTGTAACGATGTTATTTACTAATCAAGACACTGGTAACTGGACATATATTATAAGATGGAATGAAGGGTCTGCATGCATGCTTTCAACAGGTTCAAACTTCAGACCTTATGATGGAGTTATTCCAGATATTAAGAAAGATCTGTAATGAAATATGTAATTGATATTGATGGAACCATATGCGAAGAAATTATCTTAGCAGATGGGAAGAAAGATTATGCTAATCATATTCCTGATATGAAGCGAATAAGAAAAGTAAATCGATTATTTGATCTAGGTCATACGATTAAGTATATGACTGCTAGAGGGTGTGTAAGTGGTATTGACTATTATGATTTAACTAAGAAGCAATTAGATGATTGGGGATGTAAGTATCATGAGCTTAGCGTAGGAGAAAAAGAGAACTACGATGTATGGATAGATGATAAAGCATTCTGGTCAGAGAACTTCTTTAGAGAGACAGGAGCATCATATGAGTGAAAACTATTGCACGACAAAAGGTCTAGGTTGGGCCTTCTTAATTATTATTATTGGAATGGCAGGCCTGCCTATTCTTGGGTCAGCAATCGCTTATCCGGATAACTGTAAACAATCAATTCTCATTCCTTGTCTGGGATTAGAATAATGAATAAGTTTATTGCTGCAATGGATCATAGCGGAGGTTCTACTGGAGGAGTCCTAGAGAGATACGGGCAACAGTATACAGAAGATAATAAGATGGACTTGGTCCATGAGATGCGTCTTCGTATGGTTAACTCTCCTGATTTTACTAGAGATAATATCTGGGCTGCGATACTATACAAAGATACTATCGATAAAGGTATGGTTCCTGTTCTAAAGAATAAAGGAATAGAAGCTATCTGTAAGATTGACTCAGGTTGTGAAGAGGATGGTACTCTAAAAGACTTTGATATTGATGCAATGATTCAGTATTCAGTAAGTAATGGCTGCTATGGTACTAAGATGAGAAGTATTGTAAAGACAGAAAATATTATGATTCCTCTACTAAAACAACAATTCGAATTAGCAAAAGAAATAGCATCTATAGGTCTTGTTCCGATCATTGAACCAGAAGTTCCTATTGATCATCCTAATAAAGCAAATATCGAATCCTGGTTATTAGAATATCTTAAAATACTATTAAGAGATTTTAGTTCGCATTGCATACTTAAATTAACACTCCCTGAGGTGCCAAACTTATATAAAGAATTAGATAGTGAATGGGTAAAACTAGTTGGTCTCAGTGGAGGGTATACAACGAAAGAAGCATGCAGTCGTCTTGCTGTTAACGATAATATGACAGCAAGCTTTTCTAGGGCGCTTAGCGAAGGACTATATATTAGTCAGAGTGATAAAGAATTTAACCAAAAAATATCTGATAATATCAGAGAAATAAACAAAGCAGGGATGTAATGATACTAAGAACAGCATTTATTTTAAGTCTATTAGCCTCACCTTTATTTGCAAATGACAAAGCTTTTAAGAAATGTAAAGCTTGTCATAGTATAGAGGAAGGTGCGAAGAATGGTACTGGTCCGAACCTATGGAACATAATGAATCGCGGTACAGGTGTCAACGAAGACTACAAGTATAGCAAGAAGTTTCTAAAATGGGCTGAAGAGAATCCTGTGTGGACTGTAGAGTTGATGGATCAATGGCTTACAAATAGTAAGAAGACAGTGAAAGGCACTAAGATGAATTACAGAGAAAAGAAAGAGAATAAACGTGCAGAAATTATTGAATATCTTCAAAGCATGGGTGAAGAATAATGAATTATAAAAATAAACCTATTGGGTGGGCAACTACCCTTACAGGACTTGCAAGTCTTCCACGAGAGATGTGGGACAGTGTAATGACAATCGAGAACTCTCCGCTTCGGAAACTAGATCCTATGGTAGCACATATGATCTTTCAATGCCTGTTCTTTATTTGGAGTGGCCTGTTTGCTGTAATGGTTGGCAGTTTTATAGCGTTTGGCATTAGCGCAGCAATTCATGTCCTATTGATCACTGGTATTACAATTACGGCTGTAACATTCCGTCAAGCTGAAAACAATCCAGACTCAATTAATAAATTACTACAGTCAGGATCTAAGTATAATGGCCGTTCAGCAGATGGAGAACATTACTGATGAAAGAACAATTAGTCAAAGCAGCACGGATGCATGCCGAAGGTGAACTAGAACGTGCGAAAACTAACATTATGGTTTATATGAACCAGTCAGTTGGTATTGGAGAACATAGCGATATTGTAGAAGCCATTCAAGAAGAATTAGATAAGATGGCAGCAGCGACAGATCGTATTGAAATGCTAGAAAGACACTTCGAATGAAATGAATATTATTGATGCATTCCCATCTCCGATTAGTTATAATAAGAATGTTCTAACGCTAGAACAATCGAAATCTATTGTAAAATTTTGTGATGATCATTCAGAATTATTTCATGAGCATCCTAAACTTAACAGTTATTCACGTACAACATACAGCAATACATCTATAGATTCGAATGCATTGTTTGTTAAAATGTTTGTTGATCTAGTTGATGGTGGATTAGATATTATTGAGAATGTGAATGCATTAGCTAATGAGTACTCTGATAAGATAGGTTCAGTACCTGTTAAATTAACAGATATGCTCATTACTATACAAGACAAAGGAGGTATGGTATTACCTCATCAACACGGAAAAGCTTTGCATTCAGTCGTCTTGTATGCGCATACTTCAGAAGATTCGAATAACATATATTTTTATAATCCTAACCCATATACAAGTCTTAACCATTATACAGAGAATAATAAGTACTCTCATTTATATTACAATTTTAATCCACAGATAGGTGATTGTATTATTTTTCCGGGATGGATGTCTCATGGCACTCATAATGAGATTAATAATATGAACGGTCGTATAGTTCTTAACTTTAACTATACAGATATGTAGAAAGAAGAAAATGAGTGAAATAAGCTCTATTGTTAATATATCAATGTTAGAAGGCGTAAGTAGAAATATGCCTTTTAATACACCTAATGAACAACAATCATTAAAGGGTGCGAGTAATAAGATGCCTTTTAATAATGATTCAACTCAACAAGATTATAAGTCAGAAATCTATTATAATTACAATTCTAGAGGTGAGAGAGTAATGATTCAACAGGTAGGCCAGAAGGTTAATATAACAGTCATATGATAGTAGTAACAGGCATTATAGACGATAAACGTTACGAGAAGACATTCAACTGTGTATTAGATGCTATGGATTATAGAGATCATCTAGATGCACATTATGCCAGGAAAGTAAATATGCGAATCTTTTCGTAATCTAGCAAAGTATAGAGATTCATTGGGATTATCGGTCCCTCCCCAAGAGAATATAGCGTAGCCCCTCTCTCCTAAGTGCTCTCTAGTGGGAAATAGTACTTGCACTACAATCAGTTAGAGTATATAATCATCGTGTAGATGTTAAAGAAAAAAAATACTAACCTATTGATAACTAACGAAACCTTTTAGTTGCACTATGTCTCATAAGATACGATAATAAGTTATCAAATGAGGAGATATACATTATGAAAGTTACAGTATTCCATAAAGACTTCGAAGATAACAGCTTCACTCGCGTTGCAGTAGTTAATGTTCCAGAGACATATGCTGACGATGATTCAGCTGCTCTTGAGTATGCTTATCGTTATACTAATAATGTAGTAGGTAGCTGGTCTATGAAGATTGGTGGCGATGCTAACGATAATGTAGAAGTAACTGCTCCTCTTCATGTAACAGATGATGGCCGTACTATGGGTCTTCGTTCTTCTATGATGGGTGATCGCTTCTATGTTGAAGGTGGTGATGCTTATGAGTGTGCGATGCTTGGGTTCGAGGCTCTTCCAGTATTGGAGGATGTATAATGGGTGCGCTAGTAGGTTGTGCATTGTTCTTTATCGTATTAGTTGTAGTAACAGCAGTCGTTGAGGGCTTCTTTATAAAATGAAATGGTTCTTTCTTGGCATGCTGGTAATGGCTCTTATGGACCATACCGGCTTTATGTCTGGTACGTATCTAATAGAGCTCATACAGAGCATCATACTAGCAATAGCGAATTGGGTAACAACATTATAATGGATGATAATATGACAGATGAGCAGTTGATTAAAGAGTGGCTTGAGAAGAACGAAGTGACAGAGTGTGAACCGTTCGAGCGTACTTGTCCTGAACAGCTGGTGTGGAAGCGTACTAAAGGTACTAAGAAGCAACAGAAGAAGAAGTCCTGAAAGAGGCCGCGTATAAAAAAGTTTCTAGAGAGAGAACCATATACGGGGGGCGATACGCAAAGCTGTCTCTAGTGAGTTTACTTCCCCTATATAAAACGAAACCAAAAGCCGCAGAGAAAATTTGCGCGCGGAAAAATAGGAGTTTACCATCCCCATGTTTTTAGAGTTATACGTCGATTGGCCAATGGTACTATTTTATACTGTAGGTACTATATTTGGCCTCTGGGTAGGTCGTAAGATGAAGAGTGATGAAGTTGTAGAGAATACAATTGACTATCTCATAGAGAATAAACTGGTGCGCTGGAAACAAGATGAAAATGGTGAAATAGAGTTGTTGCAGATAGATGATAAAAGTATTTGAAAACTTACTATCAGCTGAGCTTGCTGATGAGATTGAGAATGAGCTTCTTGGTGGCTCTCATGAATGGTATTTAATGGGTAATGTGACATATGATGATGTACCAGGAGTAGATGATGTACAAGCTGGCTTCAATCATTCACATATTCAATATAGTCAAGTAACTTCCAAAAGAGTATTTCGCTATCTAACTATTCCTTATACAGTAATTGCTAAATTAGATATTAGTGTGTCTAATATAACTCATGGCAGAGCATGGTTGCATTATCCATCTCTTAAACCTGGTACATTTAATAGTATGCATAATGATCAGACCGAACCACATATATCAATTATATACTATGTAAATGATTCAGATGGTGATACTATATTCTTTGATAAAGAGGATAGAGAAACTATCATACACAGGCAGACACCTAAAAAGAATACTGCAGTAATATTCTCTGGTGATATACCGCATTGTTCTTCTACGCCGTCTAAATGGAGAAGTGTATTTAATTTTGTTATAGAGCCTGTAGATTGGCAAAAAGAAGTGCAGAAACTAGTTGCCTTATGATTGAAAAGTTCCGATAATATTATTATAGTAAGTGAGGAGACTATATTATGATATATGCAACTTCGGATAGACCTTATGTAGAGAAGTGTAGAGCTCTTGGTTGGGATGATGATACTACTCAGAAGTATCTAAATTATCGTACTAAACGTTCTAGTACTATTCGTAGAGGTCGTACTGCATTTAAAGATTCTAACCAATCTAAGGTATATAAGTCTGAATACAAATATCATAAGACTCACGGTTATGGTCAGAAGTATAAGACTATCGAAGAATGTGAGAAGTATGTAAAGCGTATTACTAAGTCCAAGCTGTGGGCCGAGCTTTGTGGTGGTGATCGTAAAGTCATTACAGTAGCTAGTTTTAGAGCGCGCCGCTGGGCTGGAATGGCTTACGGCAGTCATATTAACCTCTCTGTATCTGGTTATAATCAATACGTAATACTTCATGAGCTTGCTCACTGTTGCGGTAACATGCATCATGATGTGTCTTTCCGCCGAGACTTAGTGAGACTAATCTCTCGCTTTCTAGGACGCGAACAAGCTAAGCATCTTAAGCAGTGTTTTCTTAGCGACGGTCTTAAGATGACTATTAAGTCTACTGTTAAGGAGCCTGAAGTATGGCTCGCTTCATTTAATAAAATGGCCGCTATGCGGCGCAAGTTGCCTTCGGCAAGTCAGGAGTCCTAATATGAAGGTCTGGTCTTCTGATATTATTAAAACGAAAGGGCATTGGGCTACCGGTACTGTATGGAATGTCTTATCGTCTAATAAGAAAGACTCTTATAGTATTGAGATGTCTGACCGAGGCTTTACGTGTGACTGTCCTGCGTTTCGAAAATGTAAGCATATAAAAGAAGTAGAAGAGAGATTTGCTATATGAGCATAGTTCCAATAAAAAATTTAGGTGCTAGTATTGGTCGCACTACTCTTGATGATAGTTTGATTGAAGATCTTATACAGCATTCGGAAAACTTACATAGAAGAGCTAATGGGTCTCTAGCTGGTAAAATTGAAGACGAAAAATTTTATGAAGAAGAAAGTAGAGCATACTTCGAGAAACAATTATTAACTTATGCTGTTAACTTTTATGATGAGTGTGAAAAAGATAAAGGTTTTGTAGTTGATATAGAATTAAAAAAAATGGCTCAGTGGAGATTAGACGCTCTATGGGTTAATAGACAAGAACCTGGCGAGTATAATCCTATACATGAGCATTCTGGTAATATCTCATTTGTTATATACTTGCAAATACCTCACGGTATGTATGAAGAGGTAAATCCAACAAACGGTAGCCCTCCAGGATCTATTTCTTTTCGCTACGGCTCAGATAATAGAATGTATCCAGCATGGCCTGGAACGGATGGGAAGCTTTCTGAAAGATATGTAATATCGGAATTAGAAACGCCGTTGCGACCATTAACTAATCTTGAGCTTAAACCAGAAGTAGGAGAAATGTTTATCTTTCCTTCTTTTTTAGCACACAGTGTAGAAGCTTTTTACAGTCCGGGAACAAGAATATCTGTTTCTGGTAATTTTAGTTTAGATTTTATAAAATGAATGATTTAATATTATTTCCAAGCTTGCCAAGATCAGGCTCTACTCTTTTATCTAGTATACTGAATCAACATCCACAAGTGTATGTTACCCAGACGTCAAATTTTGTTGATGTATTATGGAAAAATAATTCATGCTGGGAAAGTAATACACCTGAATCTAATGTAAGTTATTTTACAAATATAAAAGATGACTATTTAAAACAAATAACTAATTTATATTTTTCTCACTATACAGATAAAGATATAATTGTGGATAAAAGCCGTTATTGGTTTAATCTCAATAATTTACATATGTACTATACAGTGTATGGAAAATATCCTAAAATAATTTGCACTGTAAGAGATAGAGATGAAATAATTAACTCGTTTATTAATGTAGCACAAAAGAGTCTTATTACTTTTAATGGACATCATCAAAGAAATTTAATAGATAAATTTTATAATGAGTATCAACAAATTAAAAAAACTCATTTTAAAGACTGTTTTCACTATATTGAATATAATTCGATTGTAGATGATACTGATAGTGTAATGAAACAGCTTTGTAAATATTTAGAAATATCAGATTTTAAATTTGATTATAATAATGTTGAATCTAATTTAGAAGCAGAGTTAGATAGTATGATAGGATTTAAAAATTTACATTATGTTCGTAATGAGATAAAAAGGAGATAATAATGGCTAAACGAGGAGAGCTAAAACCTGTAGATGCAGATGAGTACCGTATTCGCTCTAATGCGAAGTATTATACTGTAGTTGGATTTAGACCTGGAGAAGGTAGAAAGCTTTTTCAGACGTTTGAGAATTTATTATGGGCTAAAGAATATTGTAAGGAGCTGTTACGTGATGGTTCTTTACGTCTTCGTGCTACAATGATATATGCTGTCGATGAATATGATCGTAATGCATTAGTTGGTACTATGAACTTAGATGAAATTTGGAAAGATGTGGAGGTTAAACGTTATGCGTGAAGAGCTAATTACTAAATTAAAGGAAAATGTTTGTGTAGTTTCTTTCAAGAAGAAAGATGGAACTAATCGTAATATGAAATGCACTCTTAAAGAGAGTGTTGTTCCAAAAGCAACTAAAGAAGATCCTTTATCACAAAAAAAGATTCGTGCTTTAAATGAAGAAGTAGTCCCTGTATGGGATGTTGAGAAAGAAGGTTGGCGTTCTTTTAGAGTTGATTCAGTTATAACAATTGGTATTTGTACTGAAGCATGACTCAGGAGCGTTATTATACGTATATGTTACGGAGGTATAAAGAGCATATGAAAGAACTTAGAGAAGATCGTATGGATGAAAAAAAGCTTAACGTTGCTATCCATCATTATGCAGAAACTCATAGTATGACAAATGAACAAGTACATAATATGATTCAAGAAAGTGCAGCAGCTAAGCAACTAGTAATTAATTACTATTGGGAAAAATTTACTTTATGAGAATTATTGCTGGTCCATGTCAACATGAATCACTTGAGCAGTCATTAGAGATTGCTCGAGTATGTAAATGGGTTTGTGATCAATACGGCTTTGAATATATTTTTAAAGCATCATTCGATAAAGCTAATCGTACTTCTATGAACGGTATTAGAGGTGCTGGACTTATTAATACACTAAACGACTTTAGAAGATTAAAAGATGCAATACCAAATCTTAAAATTCTTACAGATGTACATGATGTAGACCAAATTGAAAAGTTAGAGATGGATGAATTCTGTGGCTTAGTAGATGTATTACAAATTCCAGCTTTCTTATGCCGGCAAACAGATCTTATTCGCAAAGCTTGCGAGACTGATTGTATTGTTAATATTAAGAAAGGCCAGTTTCTTGCACCATGGGACATAAAAGGTATATTATCTAAAACAGAAGGTGCTAAAGAAGTATGGATAACTGAAAGAGGAACTAGTTTTGGTTATAATAATCTTGTTGTCGATTTTAATGGTTTGCAGTACATGCTTGATAACTATAGCGTTCCGATTGTATTTGATGCAACACACTCGTGCCAGAAACCTGGTGGAAGCGGTGAAAGTTCAGGTGGCAATCGTGCTTGGGTCCCAGGGCTCACTCGTGCTGCTTCTGCTTTGGGCATATCTAACTTCTTCTTAGAAGTGCATCCAGATCCAGATAACGCACCCAGTGATGGTCCTAATATGATTAAGTTAGAAAATTTTCAATCAGTAATAGATAGTATAGATAGGTTTAAAAATGAAAGCAGGTAAAGTATGGGGGATGACAGAGCTCGTTGAAGCTAATGGTGCTCTTGAATTTCATCGGATCGAGATGAATAAAGGTGGTGTATGTAGTAAACACTTGCACGAGTTTAAGTGGAATGGTTTTTATGTAGAGTCAGGTCGTATGCTTATTCGTGTATGGCAGAAAGATTATGATTTAGTAGATGAAACTATTCTTGAACCTGGTGATTATACAAAAGTTAAACCTGGAGTCTATCATCAGTTTGAATGTCTTGAAGATGGTGTAGCGTTTGAACTATATTGGGCTGAGTTTAACCATAGCGATATTAAACGTGAAACAGTAGGTTTTTCTCAAAAATAATAGTTGCCTTTTAAGTAAAAGGTATTATATTATATATTATAGATAGAGGAGAATATCAATGAAAAATATTTTAGCTAGTGCAGCATTAGTTGCTTTAACTTCTGGTTGCGTCAATGCGCAGAGTTATACTGAAGTTGTTAAAGGTAATGTCATTGCTGTAGAAAATTTAACTCGTGTAGTTAGCGTTCAAAAACCTCATAGGAGTTGTTATACTGTAGATGTTCCTGTATATGGAAATAGTGGTGGGGGATCTACTAACGATACTATTGTAGGGGCTCTTATAGGTGGAGCTATCGGTAATCAATTTGGTAACGGTAGTGGCAAAGATGCTGCTACAGTGCTAGGTGCTATTGTCGGTGCTGATGTAGCTAATAAGAATAATAGAAATTCTAATGTAGTTGGCTATCGTCAAGAGAATAGATGTACTACTGAATATATTACTGAACTACAAGAGCGTACCGCTGGTTATAAAGTTACTATTGAAGTAGATGGTACTACGTTTACCACTATCTCAAATAGAAAGCATCGTGTAGGTCAAAGAGTAGAAGTTCAAAAACGATACGATTACTAATATTATGAATATTTTTATTTTGGATCGCGACCCGTATAAAGCGGCTCGACAGATGTGTGATAAACATGTAGTAAAGATGGTAACTGAAACCGCTCAGTTACTATCTACATGTCATCGATTACTAGATGGTGATATGTATATTGCTCGAACTAAAATCGGTCGTCGAATAAAGCGCTGGCGCTTGTATGATGATAGAGAGCAATTACTGTACAAAGCCTCTCATATTAATCATCCATGTAATATTTGGTTAAGAGAGACTAAAGGTAACTACGAGTGGACGTTCAATCACTTTATAGGTTTATGTGATGAGTATAAACATAGATATGGACGTGATCATAAAGCAGATACTGATTTCAGATTCTTTCTACATAGATTTCCTGACAACTTAAAAGACGGTTTGAGGACTGAATTTGCTCAGGCAATGCCGGATGAATGTAAGCAAAAAGATGTTGAACTTGCTTACAAAAGATACTATAATATGTATAAAGCAGATATCGCTAAATGGAAATCTGGCTTAGTACCTGAATGGTTTGTAGGAGAGTTAGTATGAGTATGCATATGATTAAAGGTGTTGCGGTTCATGGATCTAAGAAGCGTAAGTCTAAAAAGAAAATTGATATGAAAGAGATGGAAGTAAAAATGCGTCAGTATAATAAAGATATGCGACGTAAAGGACTTCATAGTTGTCAGTTTGAGACTGTAGAAGATTATGTTAATAACCTTACTGGTAAAGTTAAAAAAGTGAAACAGGAGTTTAAGCCTTATGAACCGAAGACAACGGTCAGACGTACAACGCAGGTTATCCCTAGCAAATCGACGGACAGCATACCTGGCGCGGCAGCGCGAAAAGAGCGGCAAGTCTACTCCGGAGACTATGTCGTCGGTATCGCCTCAATGCATAAGTCGAACTTCGTCCCAGTAGGTCGTGGTGATGATCCTAAAGCTTATGCTCAAATGAGACGAAATTAATTTTAGTTTTGTGAAAAAAACAGTTGCACTTTATTCTGAAAGAGTCTATTATATATTATAAGTTGTTAATAAGGAGATACTTATGAATATAGATTTTGATAAAGTCAAAGTTTTAAACGTAGACGGAATTGATATGAAAGATTATCCTAAGTTCTGTGATGCGTATATTGATGAAGCTCTTATTGATGGTGTACGAGCATCAGATGAAGAGTTAGATGTTATTAATGAGAATAGCTACTTTCTAATGGATGCTATTCATAACCATATTAATTGAGGAGAATTAAATATGTCACATCAAGTTGAAACTATGGCTTATGCCGGTGAAGTTCCTTGGCATGGATTAGGTGTTAAAGTTAATGATGATCTCACTGTAGATGAGATGATCGCGGCTGCTGGTCTCGATTGGACCGTTAGTAAGCAGCCTACTTTTTATCGCATTGGCGATGAAGAAATAGCGACAGGTAAGTATGCTCTTATCAGGGATACAGATAAGCAGTTCCTGTCGAATGTCTCCGACGGGTGGGAGCCGTGTCAGAATGTTGATGCGTTTTCTATCTTTGAGGAGTTTGTAGAGCGCAATGAACTAGAAATGCATACAGCAGGTTCATTGAAGGACGGCAGAGTAGTCTGGGGTCTTGCAAAAATGAAAGATCAGTTTGCTTTGTTTAACGATGATGTGACGGAACAGTATCTCCTCCTCGTCAATCCGCACACGTTCGGTAACGGCATTCACGTCCGCTCTACCCCTATTCGAGTTGTTTGTAATAACACTCTATCATTTGCTCTTGGTTCAGCATCTGATGTTAAATCAACTCAGAATCATCGTAAGATGTTTGACGTAGATCAAATGAAGCAAGCTATCGGACTTACTCGTGAGAAGCTTGCTCAGTATGAGACTATGGCTTCATTTCTTGCTAGTAAGCAGTTTAGTGAAGAAAAGTTTAAAGAGTATCTTAACGTTGTATTTCCTAATTTCTCTAAGAAAGAAGGAGCTGAGTTAAATCTTTCTCGTAATGCTAATCGTGCATTAGAGATTGTAGACACTCAACCTGGTGCAGAATTTGGACGAGGCACTTGGTGGCAAGCTTTTAATTCAGTTACTTACTTGACTGATCATGAGCTTGGTCGTAGTCAAGATTCTCGGTTGAACTCTGCTTGGTTAGGAGTTAATAAAGATCGTAAGAATATGGCTTTAGAAAAGGCTGTTGAGTTTGCAGAAGCAGCATAAAATAAACAACATTGTTGTAGTAGGGGGCGGTAGTGCTGGTTGGCTTACCGCTCTTACTGTTCATGCATATCAACCTGATAAAAATATAGTATTAATCGAAAGCGATGATATTGGTATATTAGGTGCAGGTGAAGGAACTATTCCTCATTTCACAGAAGCAATGCTTAATATTTTAAATATTGATTTTACTGATTTAATTAATAACACAAACGGTACAGTAAAAAATTCTATTAAATTTACAGGTTGGAATAAATCTAATATAGATTTTCACCACACGTTTAATGCATTTGGCCCTCTATCTTATAATTCTTATAATGATAAACAAGATCAAACTTCTTTATTAATATCTCATCTATATGCTAATAATGATAATATTATTAATAAAGAAGCCATATCTTCACTAAGTGAAGAAACTAAAGTTCCTATTCTCAAAGATAATCTAGAAAGATTAGCACCATTTGCTGTTCATTTTGACGCTCAGTTGTTAGCAAAATATTTACGTACACTAGCTATAGAAAGAGGTGTAACTAGAGTAGAAGGAATTATTGCATCGTATGATGAGGATAATTCTGGTGATATTACTAATGTAATATTAAAAGATGGTAAAAATATACCATGTGATTTTATATTTGATTGTTCTGGTTTGCATAGACAAATAATTGGTAAGCATTATAACAGTGAATGGATTTCTTATAAGGACAGCTTACCAGTAAATAGAGCATTACCATTCTTTATTAAAACTGATAATGATCATAATCTTCATCCATACACTGAAGCTATTGCAATGAAGTATGGTTGGGTTTGGAAAATTCCTGTACAAGGTAGATATGGTTGTGGTTATGTTTTTGATTCAAATTATTTAACTGATGATCAAGCATTACAAGAAGTAAAAGAATTATTTGGAGAAGATATTACTTCGCCTAGACAATTTTCTTTTGAGGCAGGTAGATATAAAGAGGTGTGGAAAAATAATTGTATAGCTATAGGACTATCACAAGGCTTTATTGAACCGTTAGAAGCCACATCAATATATGTTTCTTGTGTTTCGTTAATTACCGCACTATCAAACTTCTATAAATTAGAAAAGAGAGATCAACTTTTTATAGATGAATACAATAATATATTTGCAAAAAGAATGCAAGAAATATTAGATTTTATCTATTTTCATTACATAACAGATAGAACTGATACTGATTTTTGGAAACACTTTACTATTAGAAATAAAGTTCCTGACTCATTAAAAGAAAAATTATCAACATGGCAAAAAAGATTACCAGTTGAATCTGATTTAAATCATAAAGCAATTTTTGGATTACATAGTTGGTTAATGATTGGTACGGGTAATAATTTTATAAACAAAGACCGTTACCAACAAGAAATATTTGACTATAATAACTTTAATATCAATATCGAAGAGTATAATAAAAGAAAAGAACGTGCTGTTAATGATAGCATATTACACAAAGATTTTTTAAATATATTAAAAAAGTAGTTGCCTTTTATTTCATTTGTTCCTATAATATGGTATAAAATGAAATAAGGATTTATTATGAATAATGTGATATTAACAGATGCCGATGGCGTACTTCTTAACTGGGAGTACGCCTTCGATTGTTGGATGGAAGAGAAAGGTTATACACCTTTAACTCGAGACATCTATGATGTAAATTCTCGATATGGATTAGATAAAGAAGAAAAAGATTTACTAGTGAGGTCTTTTAACGAGTCAGCTGCAATTGGCTTTCTTCCTCCTCTACGTGATGCTATTCATTATGTGCGTAAGCTACATGAAGAGCATGGTTATATTTTTCGAGTAATTACATCGCTTAGTCTCAATAAGCATGCTGGACGTCTTCGTCAGAAGAACTTATTTAAGTTGTTTGGTACTGCTATTGATGACGTTCTGTGCTTGGATACAGGTGCAGATAAAGACGAAGCTTTAGCACCTTATAAAGATTCAGGTATGATTTGGATCGAAGATAAGCCTGAGAATGCTGATCTTGGTGCTGAGCTTGGTCTTACATCTTATTTGATTGAACATAAACATAATATGAATCATGATAACAATGATGTTACTATCGTAAAGAACTGGAAAGAGCTTTATGAGTTGATCTCCTAGTATGGTAAAAATACCATACTTTTTATTTATTTTTTAGTTTCAGGGAAAAAATAAACCTATACTACTAAATAAAATTGTTAACGTTGAAGCAACGTAGACGTATTCTGGACCTGGGGGCGGTACCCAGCAGCTCCACCAAGTGTACATTTAATGAGTGTATAGTTGATGGGGCTGAAATAGGATCGACAGGTGCGAAAGTGAAGTGGAGTTAACCGGATGACTGCGTTATTGGTCAACAACTACAAATGCAAACGATAATTTTGCACCATCTGGTTATGCACTAGCTGCATAGGCACAGGGGGAGGCCACTGCCTAGCAACAGAAGTGTGGCGTTCAACTATAAGAGGAGATCATTATGGAAGTTCTAAACAAAGTAAAATCATGGGCAGGTGCTCTAGCTGAGGTTGGTCTTAGCGTAGCAGCTCTTGCAATCATACTAGAAGTCCTAGGTATGGGTAACATGCCATTCATGCCAGAAGGTATGAGCGTAGTAGATAATGTTTCAGCTATGATATCAGGTCTAGGTTCACAAGGTGTGATGGGTTTGATCGCTGTTTGGGTTCTATATGAAATCTGGAATCGTAAATAATAAGAAAGAACGATAAATGAAAGTTTTAACTACAGCTGCAGTTGCAGCTACTTTTTTAACTACTGCAGCTTATGCTGTAGACCTGGGTAACGGATTGACTGTAGGTGGTGAGCTGGATGCTCATTGGGCAGTTGATGCTGAAGCACTGTCAATGACATTAACACCTGAAATTGGTTATAATGCATGGGGTAATGATTTTACTGCGTCTACAGATTTGGATGTATACAAAAATGAAGATGTAGTTATTGGTGATGCATTTGACTCACTAGTAGTTGACTTCAAAGTGACACGTCCATGGATGTCAAATATTGAATTGTATGGGGAAACTTCTTGGGATTTCGATGCTGAAGAGCGTGGAGAGATTTCAGTAGGTGCAACATTCTCATTTTAATTTATAGATAAACAAATGAAAAGGGGCTCAGGCCCCTTTTTTTGTATAAAACAGTTGCCTTCTGTTGTGAATTATATTATTATAATATAACGAGCAGGAGAGAAAAAAATGAAATACTTGGTAAAAGTACTTTCAGCTATTTTAATAGCTGTGTCATCTACTTTTTTATTTGCAACTACTAATATTGTATTAGCAGATGCTGAAAAAAGAGGGATGGATAAAAATGAAATAGAGTGTCTTGCACTTAATATCTATTTCGAAACTAGCGCAGTATCTTTAGCAGACGCAATTGCAGTTTCAGATGTTGTAATGAATAGAATCAACTCAACACGTTACCCTGATACTGTTTGTGAAGTAGTGAAGCAAGGGCATAAACATCCTAACGGTGCAATGAAGAGACATCAATGTCAGTTTAGTTGGTATTGTGATGGTAAATCCGATACACCAAATAATTATGAAGCTTGGGAAAGATCTAGAACAGTAGCTTATGATATGTATATAAACAAAACATATATTGGTATTACTGAAGGCTCTACCCATTATCATGCTAACTATGTTTCACCAGCTTGGGCTAAGCAATTACAAAGAATTACTCGAGTAGGTTCTCATATCTTTTATAGGCAGAATTAATGAAGTATGTTTTAGTGACTGGAGGATTTGATCCTCTGCATTCTGGTCATATTGAATATTTTAAAGCAGCGAAAAATCTAGGACATAAACTTATTGTAGGTTTAAACTCAGATGAATGGTTAACAAGAAAAAAAGGTAAACCTTTCTTGCCGTTTGAAGAAAGAGCAGCTATAATAAAAGAATTACAGATGGTTGATGAAGTCATCAAGTTCATTGATAAAGATGATACAGCTTGTAATGCTATCTATAAAGCTCTAACTATAGCAGGAAGTCATAATGATGTTATTTTTGCTAATGGTGGAGATAGAGAAAATAATAATACACCTGAATATAAATTATACAAAAATACATACGGTTTGAAATTTGCTTGGGGTGTTGGTGGTAACGATAAAATTAATTCGTCTAGCTGGATTTTAGATGAATGGAAAACTCAAAAGACTGAGCGTGATTGGGGTTACTGGAGAGTATTAGACGATAAGCAACCTGATGTAGGTATTAAAGTAAAAGAATTAGTTATTGAACCAGGTTGTAACTTAAGTGATCAAAAGCATTACAGTCGTTCAGAGCACTGGTATATTCTTGAAGGCGATTTACAAATCGATTTAGAATATCCAAATGGGGAATGGCAAATACAGATGTTATCTCAACATACTACATTTGTAATACCTCAAGGCACATGGCATAAAACAACTAATATAGGTAAAACAAAAGCTCACATTCTCGAAGTTCAATATGGAGAGAAATGTGTAGAGGAGGATATAGAGCGTAGAAATGGTTGAAATAATGAACACACAAGCTTTTTCAATGAAAATTGAACAAGTTGTTAAAGATAAAAGAATAGGTTATTTCGATGCTGTATTATGGTATTGTGAGCAAAACGAAATAGAAATTGAAACAGGTGCTAAACTAATTAACACTATTATAAAGAAAAAGATAGAAGCAGAAGCTTCTGATGCTAATCTACTAAAAGAAAAGTCAGCTAAGTTGCCTGTATAATGAATAATATATACGAAGGTCTGAATGCTTATAAAACTTATCTAGCGATCAGAAACCACTTCAATACTGATTATGATTATTTTAAATATAAAGGAAAGTTGAAAGTATCAAATGACAGTTTCCTTAAAAGACGTGACAAATTTTTCTTCGCTAAGCTGGAGCGAAATTATCGCAATAACGAGCTCGTCTATTTCTTTGTCGCTAATTTTCTTGATAATGATAGTAGTTGGTCTGGTTCTTTGGTTGGATCAGAGAGCGAAAAAAAATATTTAGAATGGCGTAAACGTATTGAAAGTTTGAAGTACATCTTTAAGACGGAGTGTGAAAAAATACAAAATGAAATCGATTATAAAGATATTAACTTCGACGAGTTTTTTAGAGTTTTGGACTCCAATCATCCTCGTCTTCTTAATTGGCAACTTGGTAGCCATATTAGTCTTGAGACATTTACTATCATGGATGGGATATTAAATTTCACAAAACAGTGGAACTCTCACCTAAAAGATGATATAATGTATTATACAGTTAGAGATAAATCTAGCAAGTATAAACCTTTCTTACAAGTTGACCTACAAGCTTATAGAAAGATTATGAAGAATGTATTTACTAGCTAAATACTATTATATTATGATTATTGTGGATAAGAAACTATACATCGCATATATGGAGAATACATATGACAAGTTCATTCGCAGAGCTTAAATCAGCTCGAAAGACTTCACTCGAAGCACTTATTTCAGAAACTAATAAACTAAACAGTAATGAAGGTACTGCACGTTCAGTAGATGATCGCTGGTGGAAACCTGAAGTAGATAAAGCAGGTAATGGCTATGCTGTTATTCGTTTTCTACCTGCACCTGAAGGTGAAGATATGCCTTGGGTGCGTATCTTTAATCATGGTTTTCAAGGACCAGGTGGTTGGTATATTGAAGACTCTTTAACCACTCTTAATAAAAAAGATCCTGTATCTGAACATAATTCTATGCTTTGGAATTCAGGTATTGAATCTAATAAAGATGTTGTACGTAAACAGAAACGTCGATTGAATTATTATGCTAACATTTATGTTGTAAAAGATCCTTCTAATCCAGCTAATGAAGGTAAAGTGTTTCTTTACAAGTTCGGAAAGAAAATCTTTGACAAGCTTAATGAAGCAATGAACCCTGAGTTTGAAGATGAGTCACCAATGAATCCTTTTGATCTATGGGAAGGTGCTAACTTTAAGCTTAAAATTCGTCAGGTAGAAGGGTATCGTAATTATGATAAGTCAGAGTTTGACTCATCATCCGCATTACTTGATGATGACGATACTATGGAAAAAGTATGGAAGTCAGAAAACTCTCTACAAGAGTTTCTAGATCCTAAAAACTTTAAGTCATATGATGAGCTTAAAGCTAAACTAAATCGCGTACTTGGTCTTGATGGATCATCTGGTAGTACAACTAAAGCAGATGAAATTGAAATCGAAAGTGCTCCAGCTCAAAAAGCTGCTCCTGCACCTTCATTCACATCTAAGACTGATGACGATGATGACGACAGTATGTCTTTCTTTGAAAAGTTAGCTGCTGACGACTAAAAAATCCTATGTATGGAAGTGGCCCTCTAACATAGGTCGGTAAAAGCACTGGTACCGGATAACCCAGTCGGTTGCTGCATACGTGAAATGCAGATAGAAAGAGGGGCACCTAGGAAGGCCCCTCTTTTGATTTATGCAAAACGACTCATAGCAGCTGAAGTATAACTTGTATCAACTCTTACATTTCTAGCAGCTGCTGTTCTTGCTGCACCGCTACCTCTACCTGCAATCATTTGACTATTATCAATATTATTAACTACAGTAGTAACTGGTACGTTAATTTGATTTGACATCGTTGCTAAACTCATTGCTGAAGGTGTAACTGTTGGTTTATCTATGGTATCTAAAGAAGCAATAGCAGGTGCACTAGGTAATGAACCTATCTCAAATTCTCCAGCAGGTAGCGGGGCAGTTCTAAATACAGTACCTCCAAGAGTTACTCCACCGCCTCTTATCATATCATCCCTATAACCTATATTAGTTCCAGCTCCATAAGCACCAGTAGCTGCAGCTGTAAAGTCTTTCTGATCCCTAGATACTTTTGGTAAAACATTGATTGCAGCTTCAGCAATATCTGCTTGAGACTCAACACCCGGTCCTTCCAAAAACATTGGACTGGGCTGCCGTCCATTTGCTGATGTTCCAGTGACTGCTTGAAATTGATTTTTAGCTACTAAAGCTCCTATAATACTGCCATCTGGGTGATCTTGATATTGAGTACGAGCACGGTTTAATATTGACCCCATAATCATACCTTTTTCTACTGTATAATCACCGCCGGTTTGAGCTGAAGATTCAGCATAAACTGCTCTAACCAGATAATTTAATTCAACATCAGATACAGGTCGTCCTAGATATTGTTCTATAGCTTCACGAGGTGTGAGCTCTGCAGAAGGTATTACATCATCTTGAGGCGTAGCTTGAAGATAATCAGAAATTTCTGATTGTGGAACAAATGTATCATTAAATGTACCTATAGGGTATTGATCATAATTACCAGTCACTGGTAGATCACCACCACCATATATATAATCTGTATCAGAAATAGCATCAAGAGCATTGTATTCCATACCAGGTGCTACATTACCTTGCATCCCCGGCAGTCTACCCGATGAAACTTTACCAATTGGGTTACTTCCTGGAGCAAATCCTAACTCTCTATTAACAGTAGCATCAATAGCTGGTTGCATATCTATTTGATCTTCAGCATCAAGTGCCCATAATAATAAAGATCTAACTATATAATCTCCACTAATATATCCAGCAATACCAGCAATTGCACCTGTTAGTGGAGCAAATGGACCACCTATTAATGCTCCAGCAGCTGCAGCTAACACACTTACTGTTAGTCCGGCAAATTCTCCTGACACCATTGCCACTTTTTGAGTAGTACTAAGCGTATCATCTGTTAAAATATAATATGTAGAACCAGCAGCAAATGCAACACTCAATCCAGGCACTTTACCTAACAGTTTATTTAATTTTGGGTATTTCGAAAGAGCACTTCTCTTAGCATCATCTATTGAAGCAAACGTGCCAGGTTTTTGTCCACCTGCTCCTGTTGCACCGGGTGCTACTCTATATCTTTGCATTTTTTTATCAAAGACATATCCAGATTGCCTTAACGGTGTTTTTGCAGCGCTTAGAGCTAAAGCAGCTGCAGTACCCACAGCAGCACTATCCATCAATTTATTAAATTCACCTTCTATAGATTCATCTAAATTTTCATCAATATTAGTATCAGATTCATCTTCATTAAATAAATCTGCTATACCTAATCTATTGAATGTATAAGCTGCTATTGCAGTTGCAGCGGTTGCAATAAGAAGACCTTTACTTCTACCTAACAATCTAGGTTTTAAAGCTTTAGCTCCTTTTGGAGCTTTTTCTTTACCAGCATTTGCTGCTCCAGCTGCTAAAGCTAAAGGTGTTAAAGCAACTGTACCCATTGCTAATGCACTTGCAATCAATGCTCCATATTCTGATAAGGTTTCACTTTCTAAGAAATCAAATAGTTCATCTTCATTGTCAGGTTCAAAGAAATCATCTAATCCAAAATAATTAAATGCAAAGTAAGCCATTGCACCTGCTAATGGTATTATTAATTTTCCCTTTACACCTTTTGCTCCAAATAAAGATGTAGCTAATCTTGCTCCTAAGAAAAGGCTTGTTGCAGTACCTGCATTTACTAAACCTTCACCGGTTATTTCTACTCCAGTTTTTTCTTTAAATATTTTAAAAAATTCAGTTTCGAAATCAGTTTCTAAAGTTTTAATTCCTTCATCAATTGCATCCGCTACATCTTGATTAGCTTCAGGATTAAAGAATGCATTTAGTCCTAGATAGCCTAGCATAAAGGTTGCCATAGCGAGAGGAATTGTTTTAAACTTAGCCCCTCCCATTAAGAATGCAACTAAACCAGCTCCTGCAGCGGCGGATGCTACAGGATTATTTTGTATAGCGCCTGCTAAACCACCATTACCATCTTCTCCAAAGATTAATGAATCGAATTTATCTCCGGCACTTTTCTTAAATTCATCATATGCCTCATCACCAGCTAACTCATCTTTAAAATCATCTAATCCAAAATATCTATAAGCTGCTGTCCCAAGTATACCTAATAAACCAGCAGTAATAAGACCTCTTAATAGACCACCTCTTGCTGTTGTATCTAGAGAACCAATAGCAGCAGGTCCCGTTTCACTTTCCATTCTAGCTGAAGCTTGTTGTAAACGGTCTTCTTCTCTTTGTTGTTCAGTTAATCTTAATTCTTCGTCTTCTTTTGCTAAACTATCTACGCGCATTTGTTCAGCGAGAGTATCTGATTGAACAGTAAGAATATCTACGACACTTTCTAAGCGCGTATTAGATTGTATAAGAGTACTTCTTATATCTTCGAGTAATGTGGAATTATTTTCCAAATACTCTCTTACTGCGACGTCAGCCATTTTGCTCTCTCTGTTTCTCTATTTTTTCTAGATAGGTTTTTAACATATCAATATAAACATCACGCTCAAAAGGTATCATATTTTCTATTTCTTCTAACGAATATTTATGATGTTGCATCAAATTAAAATTCGTATAGTACATGTTCGCTAAGCTGTTATGGCTTAGCGCTACATAAAAAAACTGTTCAGACCACGTAAAGGTATGAACTCCTCCTTCCCACACTCTGCACATGTATAGGTAATGTTATGACCAATGTAAGGCATAGTTTTATAAAAGTCAGCTAATTTATTAAATTGTTTGCTATTTAACTGCTCAACAAATTCCATTAATTCTTCTTTAGTACTATTTTCATGTACATCATCATTGTCAAAAATTATTGAAATATTTTCAGCAAAAAAACGTAAAATATTTTCAACGTTACTATCACTAAGTTTTTCCTGGGCTTTGTTTAAACCTGTAATAGTTGGGTATTTCATTACTACACCTACATCATCTGTAAGCATAATTTTATTATCGTGCTCTTCAGGAAATATAACTTCTACTTCTTCTAAATTTAATTCATATTCAGTAGTATGTTTACATTCACTTTCACCAGGATGGCGTAAAGAAAGCTTTACAAGATTATTTACTGATCTTGCTCTAATTTGTAAAAACAAATATTCAATATCAAAATTAGGAAGATTAACAATTCTTTTTTCATCTAACTTAACACAGCTAGTTAAAATATTAACTACTGCGTTAGTTATTTCTTCTTGATCATTTCCTTCTAATGCCATTAAAAGAAGCTTTTCTTCTTTCACAAGGAAAGGTCTAAAATACACTTCTTCTTTTGTAGACGGTATAATCGCTTTAAATTCAGGCACTGCGATTTTTGGTAAAGCCATATTCACTCCATATTATATTAAGTAATAGTAAAACCATTAGTATTAAAAGTTGAAATTCCAGTTAATGTTGTAAAGTCAGGAAGTCCTACATCTCCTAAAAAGTCATCAAATATATCTGTAACACCAGATATACCTAAACCACTTCTTGCACCTCCACCCTGTGCACCTCTGCCAAGTGAAGGTTCATTCATATCAGTAAAGTACTTGTAAGAAAATTGCACATTAAGTTTATGAAACTCTTCACTGTTCCAATTTAGTGGAAGCGAGTTAATAATGATAGGATATGCTTCTCTTAAAGTTATAGCATATGTAGGTGTACCTTCCTGATTGTATTGAATAATTAAAACATCAGAAATATAATCACTATAATATCCTATACTTTGATGTCTTCTAATATTTTGTTGTCTATTATGATTTCCTACAACTATATTTTGCCAAGAAGTAAATAATTTTTTCTCATTTAAATTGGCATCACAAATCATTGAAATATTTACATCTGGGTAAACTACACCATACCCTCTCTTTTCAGACAATCCATAACCAGTCGATTTATAATCTGATGACACAATTGATCTACCAGGAAACTCTGCTGAATCGATTCTAAACCTTAAAGGATTCAAAGCTGATTTTGCATCATCAGAAAGTAAAGTTTTGCGCGGCAATGATAACCACATTTCAAAATGACTTTGCTTTGATACTTTATTACTATTTTCACCTGTAATATTTGATCTGAATGTATTTACATTGAAAGGCATTATACAACCATCTCCATACTTCTGTTATAGACTTGAGAACTGCTTGCTTTTTGAAATCTCTGCAAGGGCATAAACAATGCCATATCCCATTCTACGGGATCTATTTTTATTCTTCTTGATTTAATATGAGAGTTTAAATAATGTTTTACACAAGGTTTAAATAATTTATATCTAGCTGATCTTTTTAATAATTGATAGCTCAGTTTTAATGTTGTAGATTCATCATAACGTTTATCTGTAGTTAAAGAATATAAAGCATCCATTAACATTGCTCTTTGTCGTAACGGTAGATAATGTAGGTTGAGCCCTAAGAAGCCACGTTCTCTCGGTTCAATTGGGAAAACTAGAGGAAAGGTATCATAGTATGGAAGTTTACGTTTAAACTTAGGGTCATATTGAAATAGCATCATAGATCCTATCTCGTAACCTCTAACTACCTTAGATTGATTTTCTCTCATAAGCTTAGAAGGTGTCACATCTACTTTTTCTGCCTCTTTACGAAACCAACGTCGTGCAGCTTGAGTACGTGCAGGTACATGTCCTGCTCGAACACCTTTAGTTATTATATTATCAAATACGTAAGATACCACTTTATATTCCTATAGTCTTTTAGTTATTTATCTTACTTTCGACCAAGTTCATTCTCAGTTATGATTTGAAATTTCCATTTACGATCTTTACAAAACTCTTGAGCAGCTTTCCACTTTGCCTCATTAACTAAATAGGTAGTAACTTCATTAAGAAATCTTCTAGTTTTTCTTTTTGGAATTTTAGGTTCTTGAGTTTGTTTGAAAGGTTTGACTTCAATTAATGTAGTTTGTACACCGTTATTAGTTTTTGCTTTAATAACAAAGTCTACAAAATATCTATGTATGCGTCTATCAAGAGGTGATCTATATGGTATTACTATCTCTTCTGATCCCCACTCAAGTATATTAGGATTGTTGTCAAAGTAAACCATACACTGTCTTTCCCAGGAACTGCGATAAACAATGTTGGTTGGATCGCCTAAATACTTACTAGGAAACTTAGGTTTATATTTACCTTTATAGGTTTTAGTCATAGGAATAACAAATGATTGCAGGTATTGATTTATCGGGAATTACGTCTGGTGGTGGTCCACTTATCAAATTAGATTTAGGTGGCGGTGGTACTTACAATGTCAGAAAGTTTCCTGATGACATTGCAGATACACCATACTTCATTGTATTTAGGGCTATTAGCACATCGTTTAGTCCAGCTTCTTTTCTTGGTAAAAATGTTTTTAAAAAAGCAAAACCAATCGGTAACAGTTTAGGTTTTAATATTGGTAAAGTTGGTATAAATGTAGGTCTGCCTAGTGCATCTAAAGGCTGGGCTTTACCTATTCCATCTAACTTAGCAACAAGTTATAATGCAAGATATTCAAATGAGTCATTAGGTGCAGTAGGTAATCTAGGACAAAGATTAGGAAGATCAGGAAGTATGCCTGAGGACTTTAGTGCTGAATCAATTGAACAGTCAGTTAAAGATGCAATTGATGGCGCAGGTCTTTCTGCGGAAGATGCAAAAGGTGTAGCTGCTAGTACAGGAATACAAGCGGTACAAAGTGGCGCAGCTGCAGCTGGTATTGCAACTAAAATATTAGGTGGAGGTAACATTTCAGCTCTTGGTGCTGCAGGTGTTACAAGCGCTTTAACTGGTTTACTTCAAGGTGCAGGTATAGCAAGAAACCCTCATCTAGCAACAGTGTTTACTGGTGTTGATTTTAAAACTCATACTTTTCAATACAAACTTATTGCAAAAAATAAGAAAGAAAGTGATACTTTAAGAGATATGATTTTCTCTTTTAAGAAAGCTATGGCACCTAAGTATACTTTAGGCGATCATGTATTTCAGTATCCAGATCAATTTGATATTTCTCTTGCTGCTGGTCAATACTTATTTAAATTTGGTAGATCAGTTTTAACTCAATTTGATGTAAACTACACCGGTGAAGGTACTCCAGCATTTTTTGAAGAGACAGGCGCACCTTATAGTATAACATTAAATATGTCATTTCAAGAAACAGAAATTGTTACTAAACGAGAAATTAATCAGGGTCGATAAATGCCATTCTATTTCGAAAATTTTCCAAAAGTATCTTATGATATAGATAAAACTGGTAATAAAATTGACGTAACAAATTTATTTGTTAGGTATAAAATAGTAGATGCTTTTAAAAAGCAACCGGCTGTATATTATGACTATAACATAAAAGATGGAGAGCGTCCAGATGTAATCGCTGCAAAATATTATGAAGATGCTTCACTAGACTGGATAATTTTACTAGCTAATAATATTATTGATCCACAATTTGAATGGCCATTAGATAGAAAATCATTTGAAAATTATGTAAAAAAGAAATATGGAAGTATAGCTACTGCTAAAGAGCAAACACATCACTACGAGCAAATTACTCAACAACAATCAGTGTTATTTGATGGTACTATTGTGCCAGAAGAATTTCATGAAATAGATTTAACTACATATGACACTCTTGCTGCTGGAGATAAAAGAATTGTTACTTCGTATGAATATGAAGATAGAGTTAATGAAGCAAAAAGAAATATAAAATTATTAAGTGAAGACTATGTGTTAATGTTACTAACACAGATAAGAGAGAGTCTTGAAGAATGATTGGTAATGCAGGTACCCCGTATAGCGGTGGTATAGTACCTAATGTAACTATTATTGCGGACAACGGTAGCAAGACTGTTACTAAAGATATTACACCGTTAGTTTTAGAATTTAATATTAATCAAAGTATATTTGAAAATTCTATGACTTGTGATATTTCTTTACTTGACGCTGCTGGTACAATTTTTGAAGAACTACAAATGTCTGGTCAAGAAATCGTTCGGATAAGCTTATCATCAGGGGGTGGTGGGAAAGCTTATGTATTTAGAATTTATAAAATAAATAAGCCGCAACCATTACAGGAAAGATCTTACGCTCTAACTTTATATGGTGTTAGTCCTTCGTTTGAAAAAAGTATTAACTCTGCTATATTTAATTACTATACTAATTTAACAGGTGATCAAATTGTAACTGAAGTAATGAATGAACACATTACTGCAGATTCTAAATTAATTGTAGAGCCAGGTGAAAATGTTCTAACTTATACTGCAGCTGGACACTCTCCGTTTGAATTCATTAATATGGTAGCAAGGGATACTCAATCAGCACAGTATCCAGATTCTTCTTCTTATCTATTTTTTGAAAATGCTGATGGATATAATTTTGTTACAGTAAATTCTTTATTAGATAAAGACCCAGTAGCTGAATTTTACTTTGCTGACCCTGAGACTTCTCAAAGCAACGGTAAAAATTATATTGCTGGTATCACTTGGCATCATACTGCAGATGCTTTGAAAGGCTTACAAAACGGGTTATATGATAATACAGTAGCTGCTATTGATCCAATAACTAAAACATACAGAGAGTATACATTTAATTATGCTCAAGAAAATGATAAATTAACTCATATTAAAAGAAGTGGGCGACCATTAGTTAAACCCAAAGCTTTCGGTGGTGCATATATGGGTGACGCTCTTACAGGAGAATCTCATGTTAGGTTTATTGAAACTGATTTTAATACAGAAATTGAAAATCAATCCATTGATGATAGAATAAGTGAAACAGTAGATCCTCATAAGTTTCATTCTAGAGTTATTCATAATTATTTACCAGCTCAAGTTGCGCAAATGGCCTCGCTACAACAACATCGCATGGATATAACAGCTACCTATGTGCCTAGTATTACAGCTGGTGATCTTATTAATATATTCTTACCTAATAACACAGGTTCAGATAGTAGATATGCCCCCTATTTTTCAATGTATGGTCAACGCAGCCCTACATTTTTAGTTTTAGAAAATATAATAACTTTTGAAGCTCAGAATGGTAATATATATTCTACACTTAAAACAGCTAAGGAGTCGTTAGGTGAAAGACTTGCTGGTCCAGGGCCTGCAGGGCTAATAGAAAATTTATTAAGCTCATTGTTCGGTCAAGATAAAAACTCTACACCAAATGCATCTGGTGAAACTAGAACAGAAAATCAAACTCAAACATATGAAGAAGCAGGTGAGTCTGTTGAGGGGCAGTTATTGACTGATGAAGACGGTAATAAAGGATTATCTTATTCTACATTAACGCCTTTAGAAAAACAATATGCATTAGAAAAAGAGTATGCTGATGCTGATACTTACCCAGATGATACATTCGAATAGGTGATAAATGGATTTCTCAAAAGATTTTTTAGGTTATAATTTTATATGGTTTATCGGAGAAGTAGAGGACAGAAATGATCCACTTAGACTTGGTCGTGTAAAGGTAAGATGTTTTGGTTGGCATTCTACAGATAAAGAATTACAACCTACTAAAAACCTTCCGTGGGCAAGTACAATTCAACCTGTAACAACTCCAGCAAATAGTGCGTCTGGTTTAACTAAAGGAGTATGGGTATTTGGTTTCTTTTTAGATGGAGATCGAGCACAAAAACCTATGATTATGGGTCATATACCTGGTTATAGATTTGGATCACCTGGTGAATCAGAATTATCAAGAGCAGCTAGAAATGAAGCTGAATATCTCCCGCCCGGTGATGTATTAAGAGACGGTACTATACTAGAAGAAGTAATAGTTGACCCTAACGAAGAACAACCAGATGATCCAAAGACTGGTCAAGTAAATAAATGGTCAGAACCAGCTAGACCTACTGATGCTGTTTATCCTACTGCTACTGTTAATGCACATGAATCAGGAACTTATACGCAAATTGCTGGGTCAGGTAGATATACTATTCAAACCAATAACGGTAGTTATATTGAAATTGATGCAGGTGGTAACGGTAAATGGAAAGTTATTACAGATAATTATGAAATTGTAGGTGGTAGTAAATATGTAGATGTTAGCGGTACAGTTAATATGCATGTTAAAGGCAATGTGGTAAATAATATTGAAGGTAATTTAGTTGAAAATATTACTGGAAATGTTATTAGAAATATTACAGGTACTTTAACTGAAACTGTTACTGAAGATGTGACCTACATTAATGAAGCAAAAAGAACTGAACAAATAACAGGTGATGTTAGTATTATAAACGAAGCAAAAAGAACTGAGCAGGTGACTGGTGCAATGAAAGAGACATTTGGTGCTGGATTATCTACTAATGTAACTGGTGCATCAACATCATCATCTAGTGGTGCTGTTAAGATCACTGGTTCAACTATTGATTTGAATTGAGGTAAAACATGCCAGCTATAACAAGAGTGGGTGATGCACACGTAGGCCATGCCAGTCCAACACCAAGCCCGTTTCATAAAGGGGCATACAGTGCAGGATCAGGTAACGTGAAAGTAAACGGTAAAGCAGTAGTACGTGTTGGTGACCCTGTATCCTGTGGAGATGCAGCAGCTGCAGGTAGTGGGACTGTTAAAGTAAATGGAATACCTGTTCATAGAGTCGGAGACGCTACTACAGGTCATGGAAGCTGGGTACCAAATGCATCTGCTGCTGGTTCCTCTAACGTAAACGCAGGATAATTATATGACACATGAAATGATCGTCTCATTATTTGAGACTTATATAAAAGAAAATGAAAAATTTGAAGTTGGTAACAAAGCAGCGGGTACAAGAGCAAGAAAAGCTTTATCTGAAATAGGTAAACTAGCAAAAAGTAGACGTCAAGAGATCCAAGTTGTAAAAAATAATGATAAATAGATAAAAGATAGAGGCTTACATGTCTGCAGCAAACCCGCTAACTAATGAAGTAAGATTCAGCGATTTAAGTATTGCGTTTACACCTCACCCGGTGACAGGTCGACCTGTGGTCAAAAAAAATGCTCAAGCAGTTATTAGCGCATTAAAGAATCTTATCTTAACTAATCAATTTGAACGGCCATACGAGCCAGGTTTTGGCTCTAATATTAGAAACAGATTATTTGAAAATTTTGATCCTGTAGAAGCGATTAACTTAGAAGAAGATATACGACTTGCAATAGAAAATTTTGAGCCTAGAGTTGAAATAAATGAAATAAAAGTTATAAGCAGTCCTGATACTAATACTGTTTCTGTGAATATTAGTTTCTTTGTTGTTAATCAGGCTGATCCAGAAGAACTACAATTAGACATAGAGAGAGTCCGGTAATGCCTGCTAATAACGCGCTGTTACTTTCAGATATAAATTTTGATGATATTAAGAGCAATCTTAAAACATTTTTATCTAATCAAACTGAACTAGGAGATTATGATTATGAATCTTCTACTATGCAGACACTTATAAATCTGCTATCATATAACACGTATATGAACTCATACTATCTTAATATGGTAGGCAATGAGATGTTTCTTGATTCTGCACAAATCCGCAGTAATATTGTATCGCGCGCAAAAATGTTGAACTATACACCGCGATCAGCTCAAGGTCCTACAGCTACTGTACAAGTAGTAATAACACCTACCGATACACCAGATTTTATTACTTTAAGTAAAGATATTAAATTTAAAACAACTATAGATGGTTCTCAATACATTTTTGTTGCTACTGATACAAAAACTATAAATGCTGATTCAGGTGTATATTCAACTAATATTAATATAGTAGAGGGTCGGCCTTTTACATTTCGATATACTGTAAACAATGCTGAACTTACTCGTTATGTTATACCAGCGGATAATGTAGATACAAGAAGTATTGTTGTTAAAGTACAAACTTCTTCTGCAGATTCTACTGTTACTACATTTAATAACGCAGACAGTTTAACAACAGTGTCTGGAACCACAGACGCATACTTTTTAAAAGAAAACGAAGACGGTCGTTATGAGCTAGAATTTGGTGATGGTGTTTTAGGTTCTGCATTAGATGACGGTAATGTAGTGATAATTGATTATAGAATATGTAATGGATCTGGTGCTCAAGGAGCAAATAATTTTACATCAGTTGATAATATTGATGGATACAGTAATATTACTGTCAACCATGTATCGAGAGCACAAGGTGGTGGTGATAAAGAAACATTACAGTCTATCAAATTTAATGCACCAAAAAATTATGAAGCTCAAAACAGAGCTGTGACTCGTAAAGACTATGAAACATTAGTAAAGAATCAATTTGCAGATATTCAAACTGTATCAGTATGGGGAGGTGAAGACAATACTCCACCTATTTACGGTAGAGTCTATGTTTCTGTAAAGCCGCTTTTAGGTACACTATTAGCTGAAGACAGAAAATCAACTATAGCAGATTATTTGAAAGAAAAAAATGTACTAACTATTGAGCCTATTATAGTAGATCCAACTTATCTTTATGTTAAACCTGCAATATTGGTAAAGTATAATCCTGATTTAACTTCAGATAATGCAGGCGCAATTACTACCTTAATTCAAAATGCAGTAATTCATTATGAAACTAATAAATTAGGGTTATTTGGTCAAAATTATATTAATTCTCAATTAGTAAAAGATATCTATGACACTAATACGTCAATAACATCAATTGAGATAGATGTAAAAATAGAGAAAAAATTTAAGCCTAATACAGCAGTAAGAACTACCTATCAAATACCTTTTAGCAACGCTCTTTATAATCCACACTCTGGTCACAAATACGCTATCAGTTCTACTAAATTTACATATGAAGGTAGTGCTAATAGTTATTTTGATGATGACGGTAATGGAAATTTAAGAATATACACTCTTACTGAGGCAGGAGCGCGCTCTTATTCTAATAATACTGCAGGTTCAATTAACTATTTGACAGGACTTGTAACCATTAATGATATAATAATTACAGCTTTTGATGGTGATGGTGTTATTATTACAGCTGATCCAGACAGAGATGATGTTGATGGAATAAGAAACCAACTATTATTAATAAAAGATGCAACAATTAGTTTATATGATGCTAAGCTGCAACAGACAGTATCAACCATATCTTCAATTAATACTGAGGGTACCACAACAACAATACCTGAAACTGGTGTTATAACAACGGTATACTAATGGCTACGGATAATAAAACATCAGTACTAGTAAATTCTCTACTACCTGAGTTTTTAGATACAGAAGGACCTAAGTTTCAAGCGTTCGTAAAAGCGTATTACGAATGGATGGAAACAACCGGTCAAATGACTGATCACTCTAAAAATATATTAAATAATCAAGATATAGATCAAGCCGCAGAAGAATTTTTAAAATATTTTAAAAGAGAAGTATTAACTGATTTTCCAGAAGAGATATTAGCAGATAAAAGGCTTGTATACAAAAAAATTAAAGACTTGTATAGATCTAAAGGTTCAGAAGAATCTTATAAGCTGTTATTTCGTATTCTATATGATGAAGAGGTTGATTTTTATTACCCTGGTCAAGATTTATTAAGAGCATCAGATGGACGTTGGATTCAAGAAACTTCTATAAGACTAACAAAACCTTTTAGAGGTGATCCTGATTTACTAGCAGGTGAAATTAAAGGTAGGACATCTGGAGCGACTGCAAAAGTAGAACGAGTACAAAACATTTTTGTAGATAATATTGAAACATATGAAGTGTTTGTAACTAATATTGAAGGTACTTTTTTAGATGCCGAAGAAGTGGATAACACCGCTAATAATATATCTGGTACACTTATATCAAGATCGGGTACTTTACAGAATGTAATTATAACTGATGGCGGCTCAGGACATCAAAGAAATGATTTAGTAACTATTACTAGTGCATCAGGTACAGGTGGACGTGGTACTATTACTATTACTACAGGTGGAGCAATTAACAAAGTTGCTGTAACTAATACAGGTTCTGGTTTTGTACGTACTGATCCTCTAATAATTAATAACACCACTCGTTCTGCTGTTGATGCGACAGCAGCCGGTCTCTTATCAGCACCTATTGAATATACTGGTCGTTATAACGATGTAAAAGGTTTTCTATCATGGAGTAATAAGCTTCAAGATAATAGATATTATCAAGAATATTCTTATGTGTTAAGATCATCACAGGTATTAAATACCTATAAAGAGATTGTAAAAGATGTAGTACATCCAGCTGGTAAAAGACTTTTTGGCGATGTTTTAATAGATGTAAATATTGATAATACAAGCACATTCGGTATTACTAATCAATTTATTAATTATCAGGAATTTAATTTAGAAGATGCTATATTTATTCCTCAAGTAGTGTCTGCATCTATTGAACAGTATGAGTCTTCTGGAGATGATGGTGCTATTGTACCACGTCCAGAGATTGAAATTGAACAAATTGAAACATTCTTTGATATTGATATTCCTGATGCAGGAACTGGTTATCAGGTTGAAATCGAACTACAAGCTGCTCAACAGTCTGCATTATTAGCAGCAGATGCTATTATTTCTGCTCAAATTATTTTCATTATACAAGACGTTACTCTTAATACAAGAACTGCTAATTTAGCATTAATACAGTTAAATGAAGTTTGGTCACCAACTGATCCTGAGACAGATCCTCAATTTGCAAATACAGGTGCGCTTTGGTTAACACCTAACGGTGAGTATTTAACCCCTCAAACAGCATCTAATATTCAATTGTTAAGTGATGTAGCAGTTGGATTACATACATTTGGTGTACCAGATGCTACACCTACACTCTCGTTAATTTCTGTAAATAATGCTATAATGCCATACAGCTCTTTACCAATTTACGCTTTAGAAGATAAATTGCAAGACGGCTGGGGTCTCAATGAATACTCATCGCCAAGAACAAATATAGGCACATATAGTGCAAACACATTAAATAATAGTGTTTCTGATTTTGAAACTAATTTCCCAGGTGTGCCTAGCGATTGGACAGTAGGTTATTCACCGCTTGAAGTTTCTTCTATAACCTCAACAACAAGTGTACCAACAGACAGTACATTTAATTTTGAGTTTAATGCATTTAGATTAATAGGTGATATACCTGTAGATGAACTAGACGATAATGTTATTGATCCATTCTATACTAATAAGGACTTTAATTTTGAATTAACTATACCTCTTATTAATTCATTTGGTGATTTCCATCACTTCCAACAAGCTACAGGTACAATTAATACTGTATTTGTAAATGATTTACTTCTAGCTAACAGCACAGCAATTGCTGATTATCAAGATTACCAACTTCAAGTAGCTGGTACTAATAGAGTAATTGAAGGTATTGGAACACGATTTGATCTAGAAGCAGAAGCTAATAGTCAAGTGATGCTACGTTATAATGCTAACCCAGCAACATTTATTTACAACAAAATTGATACATTAATAGATTCTAATACACTTATACTTACATCTAATGTAGCTGTAAATGTAACTGGTGGAGATATTTTCTTTACACCATTTAAGGTGTATGAAGTACTTATAAATACAGGTATAAATAGTACAGATATTCCAAATGATGCACTTATCAGAATTACAAACACGTTCTCATTTGATAGCGCAAATACAACGTTTGATAGTGCAAATACAACTTTTGATCAGATAGAGATAAATTGAGGAGCTAATGGCTAAGTCAACAATTTTAGTAGGAAGTTCAGCTGACGATGGTTCAGGTGACAGCTTACGTAACGGCGGTATTAAAATTAATAATAACTTCACTGAAGTGTATAATGCACTTGGTGACGGTACAAATATTGTTAATATAGCTTCTAATACCTATGTTAATACAACATTTGAAACTAAAGCTATAGCTCTTGCAGCTAATACTGCACAAAATAGTTTGATTAACGATAGATTGCAAGTTGCTAATGCAAGCGTATTGTATCAAACTAAAGCTGTAGCTCTTACAACTAACAACGCTGTAGTTAATTTAATTAATGATAGAATGCAAGTTGCTAATACTGTTAATTTAGTAAATGATAGATTGCAAGTTACTAATGCTAATATTACATTTGAAACAAAAGCAGTTGCGTTAGCAGCTAATACTACACAAAATAATTTAATCAATGATAGATTACAAGTAGCTAATGCAGATGTTTTATATCAAACTAAAGCTATTGCATTAAGTACTAACACTACATTAGTTACATTAATTAATAATCAAACAAAAACTAGATTACAAGTTGCAAACGCTGCAGTAATTTATGCAACTAAAGCTACTGCTCTTTCATCAAACAACTCATTAATTAATTTAATTAATGACAGAATGCAAGTTGCAAACGCTGAATCAATAGGTATTAGTTCTGCCACTTGGGTAGATGCAAATGATACTATTACATTTACAAGGCCTGATGGAACATCACCCGATGCATTAGATATAAAAATTACAGGGTTTGGTGGAGCAGGAGCTACGCAAAACGTTTATGCTACTATAACAGGTGATTCAGGATCAACCACCTCTAATGTTGCTAAAGATACACTAACTATTTCAGGAAATAATGGTATTGAAACTTTTGTATCTGGAGACACTTTAAAAGCCCATCTTCATAGATATGAACCTTCTATAGCATCACTAGAAGTATCAGCTAATGGATCAGCAGGATATTTATTTGGAAGTCATTATCCTACAGCTCTTGGAAACAATCCAACAATATTTGCTATTAGTGGAACTACATTAGCGATTGATACAAGAGGGTTAAGTGCCCACCCGTTTGCTATACAGGATGCTGGTGGCAATAATTATAGTAATAATTTAATTTATGTTGCTGGTAACGGTGCAGTTAGTGAAGGTGCAGCTGCTCAAGGTAAATACGGTGGAATTCTTTATTGGAGAATCCCGTACAATGTAACCGGTAATTTTAAGTATGTGTGTACCGCTCACCCTGCTATGAACGGCGTAATAACAATAAAAAATATTGCTTCTATTTAATATAAATAGATAAAAATATATTCGGAGAACAAACAGATGCCAGGTATTGTAACCAAACGATTTAGAATTCATAATGCTGAACAGTTTCAGGAAGCATTTAGTGAAGCTGTAGATACAAAAATGTATCTTTTTATTGCTCGTGTTAATACATGGGATAATGGAGACACTGAACCCACACCAGTTGATACTATTAGAGAGTCAAGATTTGAGCCGTGGCGGCAGATGATTGCAGCAAAACGTGTTCAAGAATCTGATGTATCTTTTTGTGTGCCTCGTTATAACTGGACGTCCGGTACTGTATATTCCGAATATAGCGATACTGATAGTGGTATGTACGGTAATCAGTTTTATGTCATGACCACTGATTTTAATGTGTATAAATGTTTGTTTAATGATAGAGGTGCAGCATCTACAGTAAAGCCAACTGGTACTAGCACTTCTATATTCCGTACATCTGATGGTTACAAATGGAAATTTATGTATTCTGTGTCAGCAGCTGATGTTCTCAAGTTTGTTACAACATCATTTATTCCTGTAAAAACATTGACAGCAGATGATGGTACTACACAATGGGATATTCAGCAAGCTGCTACTAATAATTCTATTGATATTATTGATGTTACTGCTAATGGTTCAGGTTATGCATATAGAGCAAATACTTTTGGTAGTGTAACTAACTCGTCTGTAGTTGTTCTTGATTCAAGTGCTAGTGCAGTTGATGAAGCTTACACTGGCTCAGCTATCTATATTTCAGCAGGTTTAGGATCAGGTCAGCTTGCTAATGTTTCAGCATATATTGGTTCATCTAAAACATTAACTTTATCACCAGCATTTACTACTACTCCAAACAGTACAAGCTCCTACCATATTGGTCCAAAAATTCTAATTACTGGAGATGGTGTACCGGATAGTGCAAAAGCTTATGCTAATGCAAGTAGTGGTCAAATTTCTCATATCAATATGATAAGTGTAGGATCTGGTTTCTCTAAAGCTAACGTTCAAATTTCTGGCACAGGTGGTACCGGCGGTAAAGGTGTTGCAAGATTGTCTCCTCCAGGCGGTCATGGATCAGACCCAGTTGGTGAATTAGGTGGCTTTAATGTAATGTTAAATGTACGTTTAGAAGGTACAGAGGGTGGTAATTTTCCGACAAATAATGACTTCCGCACAATCGGAATTCTAAAAGACCCGTTAACTGCTAATGATATTGCAGCTAATGCAGCTGCTTATGATACTACAACTAAACTCACTGTAACAAGTATAGCAAGTGGGCCGTTCTTCCAAGATGAAATTGTAAGAGGTACTGCTAACGGTGCTATAGGAAGAGTAGTAGAGTTTGCTAATACTAACGCTGCTGGTACCGCAGGTGTACTTAAAATAACTGATGTGGCTGGTACATTTGAAACAGAAACTATTACTGGTAATACTACATCAGCTACTGCTACTATAGCATCAATTACTAGCAGTGAATTAAAAGCTTACTCAGGGGACATAATCTACAGAGAAAATCGGTCAGTGACAAGTAGATCATCTGATCAGGTTGAAGATATTAAGATTGTTGTCCGCTACTAAACTAAAGGTTGAATAATAATGGCACGAGCTAACACTGCCTCTCTAGATACGAATTTTAATGTAGATCCGTATTACGACGACTTTGATGAAACAAAAAACTTTCACAGAGTTTTATATCGTCCCGGGTTTGCTGTTCAAGCTAGAGAGCTTACACAAATGCAAACTATTTTGCAAAATCAAATCGATAGATTTGGTGAGCATATATTTAGAGAAGGAAGTGTAGTATCCGGTTTAGAAGTTAATTATGATGATGAATATAACTTTGTTAAAGTAAGAGACGGTGATAATACAGGTAACACTTTAGTATTATCTGATGGTGTTGGAAAATATATTACTGGTGCTACTTCTAATGTTACAGCTATTGTTATTGATACTATTGATGGTTCAGAAGCAGATAGTCCTAATACAAAAACTCTTTATGTAAAATATATTGATACTGGTACTCAAGGTACATCAGGTAATACTACTTTTTCTTCTGGTGAAAGATTAATTGCTAATAGTGGTAGTTTTACCGCTAATGTTATTAGTTCAGGTGTAACTACTGGTTCAGGTAGTCATATTAAAATTGAAGAAGGTATTATCTTTGCAAAAGATCATTTCATAAAAATACCATCAGCTAATCTTTTATTAGGTAGATACTCTTCTAATGTAAGCTATAAAATAGGATTTAATATAGCAGAAGAAATAGTAACTTCAGCAGGAGATACTTCTCTTTTAGATCCATCTCAAGGTTCATTTAACTATACAGCACCTGGTGCAAATAGATTAAAATTAAATCCATCAGTAGCAAAATATGAATTAACTGCTAATACTGGCGATGATTTTGTAGAAATTTACAGAGTACAAGAAGCGCACACTGCTCTTAATAATGAAAAACCAAGATATTCAGAAATAAGAGATTATTTTGCACAAAGAACTCATGACATTAACGGTGATTTTATTGTAAAAGGTCTTGGTGTACGTTTAAGAGAGCATTTAGAGCAAGCTAATAATCAAGGTGTTTATTCTGTTGCAAATGGCGGAGATAGTACAAAATTAGTTGTAGATATTGATCCAGGTAAAGCTTACGTTGGTGGTTATGATATCGAAAACTTAATTACAGCTCATGTAAATACAACTAAATCAACTGATTTTAATTCTATTGAAGCTTCAACTGTATCTGCTAACTATGGTAATTATGTGGTAGTAAAAGAAGTTTCCGGTGCATGGGATGTTAACACTCATGACATAGTTAACTTACATAAAGGTTTTGCACGGTCAGTTTCTAACACACTTTACTCTACATCTGCACCAGCTGGTGATTTATTAGGTACTGCTCGAGTAAGAGCTTTAGAATATGTTTCTGGTACTAAAGGCGATTCTGAAGCAAAATATAATATGTATTTGTATGACGTCAAAACTACAGCTAATACATTTAGTGAAGTAAGATCAATAAGAATAGATAATTCAGCAGGAAGTCAAGCTAATGGTATTGCTGATGTTATAGTAAGCTCTGCTAATACTGCTTCGTTTAACGAAAACACTTTTAATAGAGCAGTTTTTAGATTGCCTGCAAAAGCAGTTAAAAGACTAAGAGATACTACAGGTAATATTGATACTAATTTTCAATTCTTAAAAAGCTTTGATGTTACTATTGCGGCGGATGGTACATTCAGTGTTGCTACTGGAGCAGCAGATGAGACATATCCATTTTCAGCAGGTGCATTAAATGCAACACAGAAAAACGCAGGTTTTTATGTAGTACTTAATGCTAATACAGCTAGTACAAGCACTGTAGATACGGGTTCTATGGCTAATATGGCCAATACTGTAACCGGTCTTACCTCAGCGGCAACTAAATTTAATGTTGGTGATAGAATTCAACTAGCTGATTATGCTAATAATTTTACTGTATCATCTGTTTCTTCTACATCGTTAACTACTTTAGAACCTGCTCTTGCAGCAATTTCTTCTAAAGGTGTTGTCAAAAAGTTTAATAAAGGTCAAGTTATTGACATGTCGGGTGTTGGAGGAGATAATGGTTCAAGAACAGTGACGATTGCTTCAGCAACTTCTGCTACTTTTGATATACAAGAAACTTTGACAGGTACTGCTACTGCTACTGTTATAACGGAATTGACTAAAGTAGATGGTAGAGAGATCGCTAAAAACTTTAACTCTAACCGTTTTGTAGAAGTTACAGTTAATGCGTCTGATGGAACAACCAATACAACCGGTCCTTGGAATCTCGGTCTTTCTGATATTCACGAAATAACTGAAGTAAGAAAACAAACAGGTAATACAGCATTTACTGCAGTAACTCAAGGTACAGATGTGACTGCTAACTTTTTACTCGATAACGGGCAAAAAGATAATATGTATGATCATGGTAAATTAAAATTAAAACCAGGTTCGTCAGCATCAGCTGGTGATGTTTATCTAGTAAAATTAAATTACTTTACTCATGATACATCGCAAGGTGTTGGATACTTTTCTGTAGATTCTTATCCTATTGACGATGTATTAGTTTCTAATACAACTGCAATTACTACACAAGAAATACCTTTATTTGTATCACCAGCAAGCGGCAATCTTCTTGATCTAAGAGACTGTATTGATATTAGACCAAGAATTACAGATACAGCTGCAGATGCAACATCTGTAGGTGCAGCAACTACAAACCCTGCTACAAGTACTACTATTGTCTCACCTTCAGGTGGTTTGAGATTTATGGCTCCTAATGAAAATCTAACTGCAGATTTAGATTATTATCTAGGAAGAAATGATAAAATTTCACTATCACCGTCAGGAGATATTAGAGTTACTAAAGGTAAATCATCAATTAACCCAGTAACACCAGAAGAGCCAAGCGGACATCTACCTCTTGCAACTGTATATGTGCAACCATTTCCATCTCTTGCACCTGATACAGCTAAAAACTTTAATAGATATGATCTTTCTGCATATATTGAACCGATTAAATCTAGACGATTTACAATGCAAGATATTGGTAACATAAAAACTCGTTTAGATAAAGTAGAATATTATACTAGATTATCTTTAGCAGAGCAAGAAGCTAAAAATTTAAATTTTGCTGACGGTAATGGTATAGATAGATTTAAAAATGGAATGATAGTTGATACCTTCACTGGTCATAATATTGGTGATGTTGGTAATCCAGATTATGCTGCTGCTATTGATAAATTAAAAGGTGAATTGAGACCTCAGTTTAAATTAAATAGTATACAACTTGATTCTCAAACAGCTAATAGTTCTAATTTAGTATTAGGACCAAGTGATGCTACTTTAACAGTTAGTGGTACAGCTACTTTTACAGTTGGTGAAACTATTACCGCCGGCGCTGCATCAGGTAAGCTAGTCTATCAGGTAGGTCGTAAACTTTACTTAGAACAAGTATCTGGTACATTTTCTACATCTACAACAGCATCTGGTGGTTCAAGTTCTTCGAGTGGAGCAATATCAGCAGTTTCAACCTCAGGTAATGGTTTACTAGCTACACTACCTTATACTCATTTATCAGTTATTGATCAACCTTCTGCTACAACAACACGAAATGCCGCTGGTTTATTCTGGTCATTTATTGGTAATATTTCACTTTCTCCAGATACTGATATGTGGGTTGATACTACAACAGCTCCAGATATTCAGCTTAATTTTGAGTCTAATTTAGATAACTGGCCTGGATTAGAAAACTCCTGGCAAACAGAATGGAATAACTGGCAAACTACAGGTACAGGTGTAAGTTCAAGTTCTTTTAATTCTACAAGAGAGACAAGAGTACGTAGTGCAACTGGGTTGCCAGCTGGAGGAAATAGAGTAGCTGATGTAGATACTATTTTTCGAGAAACTACAACCAACCAAGTGCGTAGTGTAACTACAAGTCAATCTCGTACAGGTATATCAACTGGTATTGAAATTCAATCTCAAACAGAACGCACTGGTCCTAGAGTAATTGATACTAATTTAATTCCGTTTATGAGATCTAGAATTGTTCAAGTAACAGGTAGAGGTTTTAAACCTAATACTAAATTATATTCTTTCTTTGATGGTACCGATGTTTCAGCATTTGTTACACCAACAACATCTGCATTTGCAAATACTGCAGTTGAAGGAGGAAGCTTATTCTCTAATAGTGAAGGTGATGTTTATGCAGAGTTTAGAATACCTGCAAGTGGCAATTTAAGATTTAAAGTTGGTGATAGATTATTTCGTTTAACTGATAATGTTACAAATGCTTCTGGTGCCGGTTTAACTACAACATCTGGTGAAGCTTTATATTCAGCTAGAGGTTTAAGTCAGACTGTACAAGATACAGTTATATCAACTAGATTGCCTCAGCTAGCAACTAGAACTGTTTCTGAATCAAGAAGCTTTACTTCAAGCGCTGTAGTTTCAAGTCAATTAACTGCTAGAGAACCTGTAAGAAACGAAGTTACTTGGAGACAAGTTCCTCGACCTCGACCACGTGACCCAATTGCGCAAACATTTATTATAGATAATAGTGCAAGAGGTGTTTCATCAAGTGGAGCATTTCTATCTAAAATAGATCTATTCTTTGGTTCAAAAGATAGTTCCCGTCCAGTTTTTATTGAAATAAGAGAAGTAGATCCTACATCATCATTTATTACTAATAAAATTGTTCCATTTTCTGAAGTTATAATAGAAGCAGCTGATATTAATACAAGCTCAGACGGCTCATCACCAACACCAGTTAATTTTAAAACACCTATTCACTTGAAAGATCAAACTGAATATGCTGTAGTAATTAAACCAGGTGCAGATAATCCTGATACTACTCTTTTTGTATCACGTTTAGGTGGTAATGATTTAATTACAGGGGAAAGAATAGTTAAACAGCCATATGTTGGTACAATGTATGCTTCTTCTAATAACAAAGCTTGGAATGCTATTCAAGAAGAAGATCTTAAATTTAAACTATATATTGCTCAATTTACTACAGGCACAACTGCAGCTACTGTATTTAAAAACAAAGATATTGATTTTATGAAGATCAATAATGGTGCTAATACATTTAATACGATTGGAGAGAGTATTCATGGCGAGACAACTCTTACATTAAGTAATGGTATAACAGTAAATTCAAATATGGTTCTTGTTGGTAATACATCTGGAGCAAATTGTGTGGTTACTTCTAATAACTCAGGAACAACTTCAATAAGAGTGAAAGATGTATCATTAACTAAATTTACTACAGGTGAGCATATTAATGTAAAAATTAATAATGTAAAACAAGCAGATTTTGGTACTATTAGCGGACAGTCAACCGCTACAGGTAAGATAGCTTACTATGATAGAGTAAACGAATCTGGTAATACTATTATTCATGTTGATAATGTTTCTGGAACATTTACTAATGGACATCAAATAAAAGGTCAAACAAATAGTAAAACTGCTACTATTGAAAGTATAGATGTTCTTGAAGTAGATACTTTACATCTTAATTCAAGTTATGTATCATTTGATAATACGACAGTATCACCTTTTATAAAATTAAATACTTCAAAAACAGCTAGAGATAGTGCTTTTAGAAGAATTGAAGATAATGAAAATGAGGAATTTACTACACCTAGATTTGTACTTTCTAAATCAATAGAAAATGCAAATATTAGTGGAGAAAAATCTGCAGAATTTAAATATGAATTTAGTACTACTGATCCTAATTTATCTCCAATGTTTGATATTGAAAGAGTTCAAGCTATTGTAGTAAATAATAAAATTAACAACGATTCTACAGGTGAAACCTCAGCCTCAGGTGGTAATGCTGAAGCTAGATATATGACAAGAATACTAGAATTAGCAGATGGCCAAGATGCTGAAGATATTAAAGTAAAACTTAATGCATATAAACCTTCAGGTACTGATGTAAAAGTTTATTATAAAATACTTCATAAGGATGACAGTGACTTTTTTGATGATCGAAGCTGGGTAGCTATGGGTCAAGATACTACTTCAACGGTTATATCAAGTAGTGAAAATAACGAAGACTTTAAAGTATATGATTTTAGTATACCTTCAGCTGAATTATCTGGTCCTTTAAGTCAAGTTCAATATACTAATAGTGACGGTATTATATATACTGGTTTTAAGTATATGTCAATTAAAATAGTTTTAACTTCTTCTAATCAAGGTTTAGTACCTAGAGTTAAAGATTTAATGGCAATAGCACTACAAATTTAATATGAAATACACAAAAGTAGAAAATGAACCTAATTTTATTAGAGATAATAGTAGTAGAGGTATATTAAATACTGACAACAGTGGTTTAATTGCGTATAAAATGCAAAAAAAAACGAGGTTAAATCAAGACAGTAAAATAAATAAATTAACAGAAGATGTAGATGAGTTAAAAAGTAATATTTCAGAAATCAAAAATCTTTTAGTTTCTCTTTTAGATAAATAAATAGGAATATAGCTCTTTAATTAAAAAGATAGGAATAGACATATGCCATTATACAATTCAGGAACACTTATTGCCGACGTGCAATTAACAGACACGTTTAACACCTGGCGTACACGGTTTAACAACGCATTGGCTGATGCATCAGGTATTACAGCGAATAACACTTTTACTGGTCAATTAAATACATTTACAAAAAATGTAGATATAGACGGGCCATTGAATGCTCCTATTCTCACATCTAATAACGCTGTTATTCAGAGCCTTAATGCTTCGTTTTTTGATCTCGATGGAGATATGACAGCTGATGTTATTACAGCAAACAGCGTAGCAGGCACTCTCACAACAGCAGCTCAAGGAAATATTACTTCTCTTGGCACACTAACTACACTTACAGTAGACAACGTAATAGTAAATGGTACTACAATAGGTCATACTAGTGATACTGATCTAATGACTTTAGCTTCTGGTGTAGTAACAGTTGCAGGAGAATTATCTGCTACTACTTTAGATATTGGTGGTACAAATATTTCAGCTACAGCAGCTGAAATTAACCAGATTGCAGGTATTACGGATGGTACAGCAGCTGCTAACAAAGCAATGATACCTGATGCTAATATTGATATTACAGCAATTAGAAATCTTACGACAACAGGTAATATTGTTGTAGGTGGTAACTTTACTGTTAATGGTACAACTTCAACAGTATCTTCAACCAATACAGTAGTTAGCGATAACTTAATTGAATTAAATAACGGTGCATCGTCTAACGCAAATGATTCAGGTATTGTTATTGAACGTGGTTCAACTGGTGATAACGCATTTATTGGTTGGGATGAATCAGCTGATAGATTTATTGTAGGTACAACGACTGCTACTGGAGCTGATACTGGTAACCTTTCGATTACTAAAGGAACACTTAATGCAGATCTTGCTGGTGATGTAACTGGTACTATTCAAACTGCAGCTCAAGCTAACATTACATCTGTTGGTACATTAACAAGTTTGACTTTAGGTGGTACTTTGAACATGGGAGGCAATTCTCTTCAAAACGCCACATATACAGATTTACACCCTACTACTCATGTCCTTTCTAACAGTGATTTAGCAATTGACTTTTCTATTCCGCTTAACAAAATGGTAATGGATTCTGCTAGAACATTTACAGAAGAAAATAAAGCAGCGGGTAGAATGATTACTATGTTGTTGGATACGTCAACATCAGATCATGACCCAACGTTTTCATCTAATATAAAATGGCATGGTGCAGAAACACCGACATGGGATGACTATCGGTATTGGATTATCAGTATGGTTTGTCTAGATTCAACTACTGTATTTGCTTCTGCAACAGGTCATGATACTTAATAAGGAGAATTAACTATGAGTTTACCGCACTCTTTTTTAGCTGGAAGAACTGGTCTAGGTGGTGTTGATGTAGTAACAACATCAAATTTTAGCACATATTGGTCCAAAACTCAAGGCGACACTGGCGCCAGTCATGGGCTTACCACATCTAATGGTATAGTTAATCAAATCCAGCAGAACGGAGAATACAATGGTGTAGGTGGAACTTGGGATATGGATTCTTCGGTTGCCACGGGCGATAATTTCCGCGTATGGGTTCAAGGTGGAGGTGGTTCTACTGTTAGTGTTTGGGGTGGCGGCCCAGGTGGCGGCGGTGGCTATATGGATTTTACATATAATGGTGGACAAGCTACATGGAAAGCAGGTGGGGCTGAAGGTGGCTGGCCAAGTTACAGCGTACCGCAAATAACCGATTCTCAATTCAGTTTAGGTGGTAATTCCTTAACAGCTACCCGGGGTCGAGGCCAAACAGGTGGCGCCGGTTCGGCAACAACATCTGGAACAGTTTCTGGTAGCCACGGTGGCGGCGCAACGGTTGGCAGCCAAAGCACTTGGGGTGGCGGAGGAGGGGGTGGTACCTCTCAGACTGGTGGTCAAGCATTTAATTGGGGCGGCGGTGGCGGCGGTGGCAACTATGGCGCCGGTGGCGGTCAATCTGGTTATGGAGCTGGCGGTACCGGCGGAGGTGCACCGCGCGGAGGCGGTTCTGGCGGCTATGGAGGTGGTGGCGCTGGTATGGATCTCGGTGGCGGTGGTCCTGGCCGTCTCATAATCCAATGGAATCCTTCAGGCGCTCAAGATGCTCGACAGACACCACACAATGTTTCAATTAATGCTTAAAAATATATAATGGTTTATTATGTTACACAAACAATATGCTGCGAGAAGTGAAGATTTTTTCACTGAAGTAAAAGTTCAAGATTGTTATAATTTAGTTAATACAAAAAAATATTGTATATTTGTGTTATATGATTTTGAACAAGAATGGCACAATTCCACATATCACATAAGAGAAGCATCTGAAGATTATCTTAGTGCTATAGAAAGATTATCTGTAATATTTAATAAAGACTGGCATTATTATAAAATTGATTTTAATAAAATAGAAACTGTACTTTTTGAGCCCTTGCATTTACCTGCAGCTTATGCTTTTATAAATGGAGAGCGAAAAGCCAGTTTTGGCGGACAAATGCCTTCTGATGAATCTATAATTAAATATTTTAAAACTCTTGAAAATGGATAACCAGAGTGAATATATTAGTAAATGGTTACAATATTGACAGTGTTGTATTTAATGTTATACTCAATAATGTACATATTGATTTAATTGATAATAAAAATAGAGAGTTAAATGGTTTTGAGATAGTACCTGACTTTTTATTTAATGAATTCTGTGAAATATCTAATCTAGATAAAAACAAATTTTTTAAACAAGAAAATTTTTATATTATAGATAAATTAGAATTATTTGAAAAAATAATTAATAATAGTCAATACAACATAGTTAATAATTATGATTTAAATAAATATGATATTCTTGTTGAATGTGAAAATGAAAAAACTATTTTTAATATTAGTAGTTCATCTATAAATGAAAAAAATATATTTTTTGATTTTTTAGCATCATATAATGGAGCGATAGATTTAAAGAATCAACTTATCTATGAAAAAAATATATATGGTATAATTAAAACTATAATATACAATAATAAAATTAATTTAGAGCTTTTCTACAGTAGTTATCTTACTACACCTAAATTAATTAAAAGCGAAATAAAAAATTATTTAAAAAAACAATTCTCTATTCATATTCAAGATAATGATATAAACTGGTTACACAGTTTGTCTAAAAATACAAGCACAGTTTTTAATAATAATATTTTTAAATTAAATAATGATGTTTTATTCACTCCATTCAGTCGTTACAGCAAATTAACATATATTATTATAATTGCATTAAACTTTAAAAAAATACTTAATGAATTTAAAAACGTAGGGGATATTCGTAAACTAATTAATTTAAGTAATATGAATTTACATTCAAATGTAGATAACTATCATCTTGCTTATTTTAAAAATAAAAATTATAACAGTGAATTCTGGAATCTATATGACCAAGTTTCTTTCACTGAATATCTCAATTGTATTAAAACTAAAGAAAATTTTAATTTTTTAACTAAAAATAACCCGTTATATACATCTGCTGATTTTAAAAATATTATATAATTTAACCCCTTAGATTGCTTGCTTATAAATATAGGTAAACAACTAAGGGGTTTCCTATGGCTCTACCAACTACACGTGAAGAACTAAAATCTTACTGTCTTCGTAATCTCGGTGCCCCAGTCATCGATATTAATGCTGATGCAGAGCAGCTTGAAGATAGAATAGATGAAGCAATAGAATACTATAGAGACTATCATTTTGATGGTACAGAAAGAATATTCTATAAGCACCAAGCAACAGCAGATGATATAGCAAATGGTTATCTAACTGTGCCTGACTCTATATATGGAGTAACGGGCTGTTTTACTCTAGGTGGTACTTACTCAGTAAATAATCTATTTAATGTTCGTTATCAGATTCACTTAAACGATTTATACGACATGCTTCAATCATCTATTGTTCCATATCAAATGGCGATGACTCATATTAATATGCTTGAAGAAACATTTGTCGGTAAGCAACCAATTCGTTATAACAGACATACTAATAAAGTTTATATTGATACTGATTGGTCAGCTAAGATTCCAGTTGATTCATATATAATATTAGATTCTTATCAAATTATAGACCCTGATATAAATTCAGATATGTATAGAGATAGATGGTTGTTAAGATATACCACTCAGCTTTTTAAACGTCAATGGGGTGAAAATTTAAAGAAATTTGAAGGTTTACAAATGCCTGGTGGATTAACTTTTAACGGTCAAAAAATCTATGAAGAAGCTATGGAAGAAATTCGTAAACTAGAAGATGAAATGATTTCAAGCTACTCACTTCCAGTTCATGACATGATAGGTTAACCATGGCTACTAACAAGTATTTTAATAACTTTAGTTATGGTCGAGAACAAGATTTAGTTGAAGATTTAACGATCGAAGCAATTAAAATTTACGGTCATAATATAAAATATTTACCTCGTACTCGAGTTAACACTGATAATTTATTCGGTGAAGATACTTTGTCCTCGTTTGACGAAGGTATCGATATTGAAATGTATATTAAAAATACTGAAGGGTTCGAAGGTGAAGGTGATTTACTTTCACGTTTTGGTTTAGAGATTAGAGATAGTGTTACATTTACTGTAGCTCGTAAACGTTTCGATCAATCTATTACATCACCTAAAATTTTAACTGAAGTAGGTTATAATATGATATTCGAAGATGGTAGTACAACCACTCCATCAAGACAGTATCTATCTGGTTCTCAAGACACCGATGCGTTTATGCTAGAAGGCGATGATTATCTTAATACTATAAACAGACCTCAAGAAGGAGATTTAATTTACTTTCCTATGGTTGGTAAATTATTTGAGATTAAATTTGTAGAGCATGAACAAATATTTTATCAAACTGGTAGACTTCAGACATATGATGTTCGTTGTGAATTATTTGAATACAGTTCAGAACGAATTGATACAGGTGATAGTACAATTGATGCTATAGAAGATAGATATACTCTTAATACCCTCGGGTACGAGTTCGTCCTGGAAGATCAATCAGGAGTTGTTAATCTTGAAGGCGGTGGTTCATTACTACAAGAATATACTATTGAGACAATAGACAAATCAGCTAATAATTCTTACTTCCAACTTGAATCAGAAAGTATTTTAGACTTTAGTGAGACTAATCCGTTCTCAGAGATTGATAGGTATTAAACATGTTTGGTAGAACTTTTTATCACGGTACATTAAGAAAGTTTGTAGTAGTATTTGGGAATATGTTCAACGGAATATATGTTCAGAGATTTAATTCAAGTAATGAAAGAGTGCAAACTTTAAAAATACCTATCTCATATGGTCCTAAAGAAAAATTTCTTATACGTTTGGCTCAAGATCCCAATTTAGATCAAGATGTAGCTATATCTCTCCCAAGAATGGGATTTGAAATGGTAGGGCTAAATTATGCAGCTAATAGAAAATTACCTTCTTCAATAAAACATTCTAAAGTTAATAGAGAAGATAACAATAATTTAACTACACAACGTATTCCTGTACCTTATGATATTCAATTTACTTTAAGTATATTTGTAAAAAATGCTGATGATGGTACACAAATATTAGAACAGATATTACCTTATTTTCAACCTGAGTGGACTAATAGCGTAAGACTTCAGCCAGAATTAGATTTAGTTTATGATGTACCTGTAATACTAAACGATGTAAATGTAGAAGATACTTATGAAGGTGATTTTGCTGCACGGAGAGCATTAATTTGGAATTTAAATTTTACTATGAAAGGTTTTATGTTTGGTCCTATATCTACTACAGGTGTTATTAGAAGATCTATAATCGACTTAGGTAATTTAAATAACACAACAGCATTAGAAAGAGTAAATTCGCAGCCAGGTTTAAAAGCTGATGGTACACCTACATCTAATAATGCACTATCAGTACCTATCAGTGATATTGATGCAGATGATGATTATGGAATTTCAACGGATATAAATGATGTCTAAAAAATCAAAGTTTGAAAATAATTTCGAAAATATATTTAATTTACCTGATAGTCCACCTTTAGTAAAAGATGTAGAGCTTGTAAAGCCTGATACAACTAAAGATGATATTGAAAGCGATTATAAGTATGCAAGAGAAAATCTTTATAATGCTATTGAGAGAGGTTCAGATGCCTTAGAAGAGCTAGTAGAGTTAGCTAAACAAAGTCAAAGTCCTAGAGCGTTTGAAATTGTTGGTCAGATGATTAAAACTTTAACTGATTCAAATAAAGATTTGTTAGAGATTCAGAAAAAAGTAAAAGATTTAAAACGTGAAGAGAAATCTAAAGGTCCTAATAATGTAACTAATGCATTATTTGTAGGAAATACAGCTGAGCTTCAAAAAATGTTAAAGGATAATAGTGATGTATGAGTATAGATGTAAATTGAGAAAAGTAGTAGACGGTGATACAGTAGATATTGATGTTGATTTAGGTTTCGGTGTTTGGTTACAAGATGAAAGAGTTAGATTGTATGGTATTGATACCCCCGAATCAAGAACTCGCGATTTAGAAGAAAAAAAATACGGCTTAGCCGCAAAAGAATATGTTGAGAATTTTCTGGATGATGAGTGGTTGACTCTTAAAACAAAAGAGTATGACTCTAAGGGTAAGTTTGGTAGAATATTAGGAGAACTGTGGAGAACCTCTAGTTATGCTGATAAGTCATTAAACGATTATCTAGTTGAAAAACATCACGCCGTCCCTTATCTAGGACAGTCTAAAGAAGATATCGCTGAGCAGCATTTACTAAATAGATCTAAACTAAATCTATAACCTTAAACAACTACACGTTGATTATAGTATAATATGAAAAGAAGTGCAACTGATAAATGCCAGAAATTTACTTAGGAAATCAAAATTTAAAAGCTGCCGGCGTTCAAGTTGAGTTTACTCAAGATAGCGTTATGGAGTATCTTAAGTGTGCTCGTGATCCTATTTACTTTATAAAAAAACATTTACAAATTGTAAGTATTGATGAAGGTCTTGTACCATTTGAGCTCTGGGATTTCCAAGAGACGATGGTAAAAACATTTGAAGATAATCGATTTAGTATATGTAAGTTACCTAGACAGGTTGGTAAAACCACAACTGTAGCAGCTTATATTTTATGGAAGGTATTATTTACTGAGCAATACTCAGTTGCTATTCTTGCGAATAAAATGGCTCAAGCAAGAGAAATACTTGGGCGTATACAATTAATGTATGAGCATCTACCTAAATGGATGCAACAAGGTATCGTAGAATGGAACAAAGGTAATATTAGATTAGAAAATGGTTCTGAAATACTTGCTTCTGCTACTTCATCAAGTGCTATTCGAGGTACATCTCAAAACTTAATTTATCTTGATGAGTTTGCATTTGTACCTAATAATTTACAAGAAGAGTTTTTCACATCAGTATTTCCTACTATTTCATCTGGTAAGTCGTCTAAAGTATTAATTACATCTACCCCAAATGGAATGAATATGTTCTATAAATTATGGGTAGATAGTGAAGAAAATAGAAATGATTATGAAAGGGTAGAAATTCACTGGTCTAATGTTCCAGGTAGAGATGAAAAATGGCGAGAAGAAACTATTCGAGCCACATCTGAAGAGCAGTTTAGACAAGAGTTTGAGACAGAATTTTTAGGAAGTACTAATACTTTAATTCATCCTACTGTACTAAAACGGTTAGTATTTAAATCACCTCTATATAAGAAAAATGGGTTTGATTGTTATCATGAACCAGAACCAAAAAGAAATTATATAGTAGTCTGTGATGTCTCTAGAGGTGTAGGTATGGATTATTCTGCATTTATTGTTTTTGATATTACTGAATATCCATACAGAGCAGTAGGTAAATATAGAAGTAAAGAAATATCTCCTATGATTTACCCTAATGTAATCTACGACACGGCTCGAAAATATAATAATGCATTTGTATTAGTAGAAGTTAATGATATTGGTGAACAAGTTTCTAATATATTATATCAAGATTTAGAATATGAGAATATGTTAAGTACTGTGTATAGAAGTGGAACACAACATATATCAGCTGGTTTTGCTGGAAGACAGCAAATGGGAGTTAGAACTACAAAAGCTGTTAAGCGCGTAGGGTGTTCAACTCTTAAAGATATGGTAGAACAAGATAAGCTTATAATTGAAGATTATGATTATATATTTGAACTGTCTAACTTTGTATCACGTAAAGAAAGTTATGAAGCTGAAGAAGGAATGCATGATGATTTAGTTATGTGTTCAGTTTTATTTGCTTGGTTAGTTCGTCAAGAATATTTTAAGGATATAACAAATGATGATTTGAGAAAAAGACTTTATGAAGAAAATCAGCGAATGATTGAAGAAGATATACTTCCTTTTGGTTTTTATGACGATGGACAAGAAGAAGAAGGTATTATAAATATTGATGAAAGAAGAATCGGCTGGTCTTTGCCAGACAACCGTGATTTGTGAAAGACATAATATTATAAATAAAAAGAGAATTAAAAGCCTCATTAAAGGAGAATAATCATGCCATTTCAAGTATCACCGGGCATCAATGTCAGTGAAATTGATCTTACTGCGGTTGTTCCTGCTGTTTCTACAACTACTGCAGGCATCGCTGGTCATTATCGTTGGGGGCCTGTTAATACGGCCACATTGATATCCTCAGAAGATAACCTGGTTAGTCAATTTGGAAAACCAGTGACAGCGACCGCAACAGACTTTTTTACTGCAGCCAACTTTTTAGCATACGGTAATGCATTGTTTGTTACACGTGCTGAAAATGCAACAATGTCAAACGCACATTGTAACGCAGCTAATACAGTTGTAACAAGAATAGATAGTGATGAAGATTATGATAATAATCATGCGTCAGGAACGTCTAATGTAGGACGATTTATTGCTAAATTCCCAGGTGAGTTAGGTAACTCACTAAAAGTATCAGTGTGTGCTTCAGCTGCTGCATATAAATCAACATTGACTGGAACATTTAGTGTAACATCGAATACAACTACTATTACATTTTCTGCTAACCAATCATCTGCAATTGCAGCAGGTGATTTGCTAGAAATTGGTTCATCTACAGGTGCAAAACAAACACGTAAAATTGAATCAGTAGCTGCAAACGGTACCTCAGCAACGCTATCCTCACGCTATACAGGGGATACGTTGTCAGCTAATACATCACTTACACGTAAGTGGGAATATGCTGTAAATACAGATAGAGCGCCAGGTACATCACAATCAGCGACTAATGCAGGTGCATCTGCTGATGAACTTCATATTGTAGTTGCAGATGAAGACGGACTATGGACTGGTACTAAAGGTCAAGTGCTGGAAGTATTTCAAAACCTATCTATGGCTTCAGATGCAAGAACAGATGAAGGCGCAGGTAACTTTTACAAAACAGTAATTAATAATAATTCTAGATATCTATGGTGGGCTGCACACACCAGTGTAGGTACAAATGCAGGTACATCAGTAAATGGTGGAACTACATATACAGGCTCGACTACTCCATTAACTGATTCATTAGTCAATGGCGTCGACGGTTCAGCACCTACTAACGCAAACCTAATTACAGCTTATGATAACTTTAAATCATCAGAAGATATCGATTTATCCTTTGTACTAGGTTCTGGTAACGGTCAAACAGTAGCAACTCATATTATTGATAATATAGCTAACACAAGAAAAGATTTGCTAGCTGTTATTTCACCACCTAGAAGTGCTGTAGTTAATAATAGCACATATGAAGGTAAAGAACAAGCAGATATTATTGCATATCGCGATACACTAACATCATCTTCTTATGTAACACTGGATTCTGGTTGGAAATATCAATACGACAAATATAATGATGTATACAGATATGTTCCAGCTAATGGAGATACAGCAGGTCTAATGGTCCGTGCTGATTCAACTAATGATCCATGGTTCTCACCAGCTGGTTTTAGTCGTGGTCAGATGAAAAATGTTATTAAACTTGCTTATAACCCGAGTAAAGCTGATAGAGACGAATTGTATAAGAACGGTATTAACCCTGTAGTTACTTTCCCAGGACAAGGTACTGTATTGTACGGCGACAAAACAATGCTTGCTGCACCAAGTGCGTTTGATAGAATTAATGTAAGAAGACTATTCATTGTTCTAGAAAAAGCAATTACACTTGCATCTCAATCAACCTTATTCGAATTCAATGATGAATTTACAAGATCTCAATTTAGAAATCTGGTAGAACCATTCCTTAGAGAAGTACAAGGACGAAGAGGTATCTCAGACTTTAAAGTAGTTTGTGATGGTACTAACAACACCGGAGAAGTAATAGATAGAAATGAATTTGTAGGTGATATTTACATTAAACCTGCACGTTCTATCAACTTTATCCAATTAAACTTCGTAGCAGTAAGAACTGGGGTAGAATTCTCAGAAATCGTTGGTCAAGTATAATAAATACATATAAAGGTTAAGGAGAAAAACTATGGCTTTTAACATTAACGATTTCAGAGGGGAACTTGAGTTTGGAGGAGCCCGCTCCTCCCTCTTTGAAGTCACAATGACAAATCCGCTAAACGCGGCTGGGGACAGCAAGTTTAGATTTCTTTGTCGTGCTGCACAAGTTCCAGCGGCTACAGTAGGGGTTGTAACGACCCCTTACTTCGGTCGTCAGGTAAAGCACGCTGGAAACAGAACTTTCGATCCATGGACAGTAACTATTATTAATGATGAAGATTTTCTTATTCGAAATGCTTTAGAGCAATGGAATACTGAAATTAACACATTAGAAGGTAACGTAAGAACACCGTCTGCTGGCGTAGCTACATATAAGACAGGCGCTGCTGATGTTATTCAATATAGCAAAGCAGGTGGTGCAATTAGATCTTATAAGTTTGTAGGTATGTGGTGTTCAGATCTATCAGCGATGGATTTGAGCTGGGATTCTGAAGCAATTCAAGAATTCACTGCTACTTTCCAATATGATTATTGGGTTCCAGGAACTATTGGATCTACAACCGCTTCGGCAGTAGTATAACAGAAACGAGGTAGTATATTATGGCTAACCAGCTATATCCTAAAGCAAAAGAGGATTTTCTTGCAGGTAATTTGAATTTATCTAGTAATACTGTAACAATTGCATTAATAGATACTGATGTTTACACATTTAGTAGTGCACATGAGGACAGGGCAGATATTCCTAACTCAGCAGTTGTTTCAACATCAGCTTTAGCTAATAAAGCTATTACTAATGGTGTTTTTGATGCAGATGACGCTACTTTTAGCTCAGTATCTGGTGCGAACTGTGAGGCATTAATCCTTTACCATACCGACGCAGAAGGCGGTAATGCAACATCGAGATTAATCGCTTATATTGACACTGCTACAGGTCTTCCAATCCTACCTAACGGTGGTGATATTACTGTACGATTCTCGAGTGGTGCAAGTAAAATCTTTGCTCTTTAACTGAGTAACACCTGAAAACCTAGGAGAGGGGGTACTATAAATATAGTATACCCCCTTTTCTATATCGAGGATAAAAATGGAACTATTTGGGTTTGAGATAAAGAGAGCTGATCAAAACGAAAGAGAGCAGCTCCAAGCTATCGTGCCGCAAACACATGAAGATGGTGCAACTGAGGTTTCTACCAATGCAGCAGGTGTGTTTGGTGGTACATATGGAACTTATGTTGATATTGAAGGTAAAGCTAAAGATGAAGCTGACCTTGTTACAAAATATCGACAAATGGCATTACAGCCAGAATGTGATTTTGCAATTGAAGATATTATCAATGATGCTATTATCATGGATGATAATGTTTACCCGGTTGAACTTGTACTAGATGAGACCGATCTTCCTAATAGAGTAAAAAAGCTAGTAAGAGAAGAATTTAATAGACTTCTCTACACATTAGATTTTGGTAATAAAGCTTACGAAATTTTCAGACGTTGGTATGTAGATGGCCGTCTATATTATCAAATTGTCATAGATGAAAAAGATGTGCGTGACGGAATAAAAGAGTTGCGTTATATTGATCCCCGTAAAATTAAAAAAATTAGAAAACAGAATAAAAAGAAAGATCCTAAATCAGGAGCAACTTTATATACTAGTACTGATGAATTTTATTTTTATAATCCTAAAGGAATGGCATCACAAGATAAAGGTGTACGAATTGCAAAAGATAGTATTTGCCATGTAACATCTGGGCTTGTAGATCCTATGAATAAGCTTACACTAGGACATTTACATAAAGCAATTAAACCTATGAACCAGTTGCGAATGCTTGAAGATGCAACTGTAATCTATCGTTTATCAAGAGCACCTGAACGTCGAATTTTCTATATTGACGTAGGTAACCTTCCTAAAGCAAAAGCTGAACAATATCTTCGTGATATGATGGTTAAGCATAAAAATAAATTAGTTTATGATGCTAATACTGGTGAAGTAAGAGATGATAGACGTCATATGACAATGCTCGAAGATTTCTGGTTACCACGAAGAGAAGGTGGTAGAGGGACAGAAATTACTACCTTACCTGGCGGACAAAACTTAGGTGAGTTAGATGATGTTTTATATTTTCAGAAAAAACTTTATAAGTCATTAAATGTACCTGTTAGTAGACTAGAAGCCGAAGTTAATTTTAATATTGGCAGATCTACTGAAATTTCTAGAGATGAAATTAAATTTCAAAAATTTATTAATAGAATAAGAAATAAATTTGCTGTTTTATTTGATAATTTATTAGAAACCCATTTAGTGCTTCGTGGCATTATGACTAAAACAGAATGGGAACAAATACGTAATAATATTACATACGATTTTGTTAATGATAACCACTTTGAAGAGCTCAAAGAGGGTGAAATCATGGCAGAGAGGTTAAGAATTTTAGGTGAAGTAGACCCACTTGTAGGTAAATATTTTTCTTTATCCTGGGTACGTAAAAACGTGCTAAGAATGACAGAAGAAGAAATTGATACTATGCAGAGAGAGATTGATTTAGAATCTGAAGAAAATCCAGAAGAAGATATATCAATTGAAGAACCACAAGAGGAAGAAATATTTCCAGAGTATAAACCTGAAAAAGACCTAACTGAGGAAGAAAAACGTCTTGTAGAAAGTATGACTAAATTCTATGACTCTTTCTCATCTCAGGAAGACATAGATAATGGATCAAGTTGAACACGCTAAATTACTTGCAGCTCTTTTAGGAGTTCTTAAAAAAGAAAGTAGTAAGGTAAAAAGTGCTTTACTCGAAGAACTTCATTCTGAACTACAAAAAATTGAACCTCCTGAACCTATTTTAGTAGAAGGGCCTGAGGGTCCTCAAGGTGAGATAGGTCCAGAAGGTCCTCGTGGTTTTATTGGTGAGCAAGGTATAAAGGGTATACAAGGTCTTGTTGGAGAAACTGGTCCTAAAGGTGAGCAAGGCTTGCCTGGTAAACATATCACAGAAGCACAATTAAACGAAAACGGTCATTTATTTCTTTATCGTGATGACGGTGTACAATTTCCTATTGGCAACGTTATTGGTGAACAGGGACTAACAGGTCCAATAGGGCCCCAAGGCGAAAAAGGAGATGTAGGTGAAACCGGGATTCAGGGCGAGCAGGGTATTCCAGGCGAGGTCGGGCCGAAGGGAGATAGAGGAGTGGATGGTCTACAAGGACCAGTCGGACCTCAAGGTGAAAGTGGAGAAAAAGGTGAACAAGGAATCGTTGGTCCGAAAGGCGATAAAGGCGATACTGGGTTAACCGGACCAAAAGGTGATCGTGGTGAAACGGGTTTACCAGGTCCAGCTGGTTTACAAGGACCTAAAGGTGATAAAGGTGATCCAGGAGAGCAAGGTCCGCAAGGTGATCCTGGTATGGATGGTGAAACACCAGATATAGAACCTTATCTTAAAAAAGTAACCGATGAACAGAAAAAATTTCAAGATAATATTAGACGCACTATTACAAGATCTTCATTTGGAAGTTCATCCGGTGGAGGTGAAGTACGTTTAGAATTTTTAGATGATGTTGATAGAGACACTGCAAAAGTAAATAATAAGTTTTTAAAATATGATAGTGCATCTGGAAAATGGGTCGGTGCAGATGCTGCTAGTGGCTCCACTGATGCTGACACAGTTTCATTTGCTGTAAAAAATGGTTCTGGAGTAACTCTTGCAAAAGGTACACCTGTTTATGCAAATACAGCATTAGGTGCTTCGGGTAAAACTGTAGTAGGTGCAGCTGATGCTGCTATTTCAGGTAGAATGCCTGCTATTGGTGTATTATCACAAGAATTAGCTAATAACGGTGAAGGTGATCTTCTCGTAGTTGGTGTCATGGAAAATCTAGACACATCATCATTTAACGTCGGTCAAGTTTTATATGTTGCTCCAGGTGGTACAGGACTAACAACTACAAGACCATCTGATCCCAATCATTTAATACAAAACGTAGCAAAGGTTACAAGAAGCCAATCTCATACTGGGCAAATACTTGTTGAAGGCTCAGGCCGTACAAATGATATTCCAAACGGATTTACTGTCACAGGTAATATTACAGCAAATAACGTAAAAACATTAGTAGCTGGAGATAATATTACGTTAACCAAAAACTCCTCTTCTATAGTTATTGCTTCTACTGCTTCAGGTGGAGGAGGTGGCAGTGGTTCTGCTAATCTATTAAACGTTACAACTAATATAATACCTACATCAAATAATACGCTAGATATAGGTACTACTACTAAAAGATTTCGCGATTTATTTTTGTCTGGCCAGACTATTAATCTTGGAGGAGCTACTATTTCCTCAGATGGTACTGGGCAAATAGCTATTTCAGGAACAGGAGCTACTCTACCTGCTAATTCAAGAGTGCAAGTTTCCGGTTCAGAAAAAACTATTGCTACGGTAAGTGAGACCGGTGTGGTTGAACAATTAGTTCCGTTATTTACACAAGCTAGTGGATTAACTGCTCCTGCTAATACATTCGTTTTTAGAGCTGATGCTACTACGAGAGTCTTTTCTTCATTTGTCCTAAATAATGGTAGTACAATTGGTGCAACCGATAAAGAAGCACTATTTTTATTTTAAGGTAATAAAATGGCAATTAAAGTTCCTATAAGAACAGTCTTTGATTCATCTGACAACGCTATTGGTTTGTCTGAGTTTCAACCAGGTGATGCTGTAGGTACCACACATGGCGGTACTGGACTTACAAGTTTAGGTTCAGCTGGCCAGGTTTTACAGGTAAATTCAGGTGGTAACGGTTTTGAATTTGGTTCTAAAACATTAGTAAACCTTGATCCTTATTTGCAAGTAGCAAATGCTAATGTAAATTTTGTTACTAAAGCTACTGCTTTAACTACTAATAACGCTATAATTAATTTAATTAATGATAGAATGCAAGTTGCAAATGTTAGTAGTTTAGTTACTACTGAGGTAAATGCATTAGTAGATAGTGCTCCAGGAGCATTAAATACATTAAATGAGTTAGCTGCTGCTTTAGGTGATGATGCTAATTTTTCTACTACTATTACAAATAATCTCGCAACTAAAGCTTCAAATACATATGTTAATGCACAAATAGGTGCTTCTAACACTAGTATAAGAAATTATACAAATACAACATTTGAAACTAAAGCTGTAGCTTTAGCGTCTAATAATGCTTTAATTAGTTTAATTAATGATAGACTACAAGTTGCAAATGCTGCAGCATTATATCAAACTATAGCTATTGAAAGAGCTGCTCTTGCCAACACTAATACTAGATTAAATGTTTTAGAAGCAGGTGGCGCATTAGCGACAAATACATATATTGTTGCAAACTATCTTCAAAAAACAAGTACTGCTTCACAAAGTACGCAAGCTGAATTGAGAATAGATAGTACTTCAGATACTACTGGTGTACATATTAACGATGGTTCTATTGAATTATTTACTAATACTGGCTCAGAAGCTTTTGTAGATTTTTATTGTGAAGTAAATAATGCTCATAGAACAAGATTAAAATCAGCTGCTCACACAGATTATACAGGAAACATAGATTTAGTCTTACCAGTGACTAACGGTGTGCTAGCTACCCAAGAGTATGCAGCGTCTAACTCTTATGTAAACACTACATTTGAAACTAAAGCGGTTGCACTAGCTTCAAATACAGCAATGAAAAATCTTGTTGATGATAGACTACAAGTAGCGAATGCTGCTATACTTTATGAGACAAAAGCAACCGCATTAACTTCAAATAATAATCTATTATCATTAATTAACGACCGTATTCAAGTTGCAAACGTAGCTTCATCTATTAGACCTGGAGTTTCTACCGTTACTTCAAATACAACTGTAGATGCAACTGATCACAACAATGCTATTATAATTAATAGTTCTGACACTATAGTAATTACTATAGCCGTGTCAAGCAGCCTAACAGTAGGTGACACATTTAAATTTTATCCAGTTGGATCAGGTGATATTCAGATAAATCTAAATTCTAGTGATCAATTTCTTGGAACCACTCTATCTACAACTACAATTAGTGCATATTCAGATGTACAAGTAAATGCATTACAAAGCACTGCAATTCAAGATGGATCATTTAGAGACTTTGTCTCTACTGGATTATATACAAAAGTAGAATTGTTATATGCTGGTAGTGGAAATTTTGTTCTAACAAAATAAAATTATAAATAATGTATAAATATATGAAAAGGAGCTTATAATGCCTTATGAAGTTGCAGATGCTATTAGAGCATCAACAGATGATAATACATCTGTATTCCAAGATGCTGTAAATAGTATCTTAGCTGATAAATTACGTGAACGTATCGGTGTTGAAAAAGTTGCAGTGTCGCAATCTATGTTTGCAGAACCTGACTTTGAATCTGATGAAGCTTCAGAAGAAGAATTAGAAACAGAAATAGACGGAGAATCAGATGAAAACATTTAAAGAACTTATGGAAGCTCCGGGCTCACCAGCACAAGATAATAAAGGTGAAAAAGATGATGAGAAAGAGGTAAAAGGTTATAAACCTCGTTCTAAAGGTGAAGAAGATTTTGCTAAAGCACATACTGTAGATATAACAGGACACCCTGTTGCTACAGTAGCTCAGTTTAAAGGAACTACTGATGGTGGTGACCCTGAAAAAACTCATAAAGGTGGTAAACAGCATCCAGGAGAAAAAAATCCTGTAATGCAAGGCTCGTCAAAAGTTAGAGAAAACTTTTCTAATTTTGTAAAGGTAGAAGATCATGGCGACAATTAAACTACTAGGAAATTCAACAGCTCTTGGCTCAGCTACTAATCTTGGCAGCGCTACTATGGTACGCGTTGTTAATACAAACGCTGCTGAGCAAACAGTTACTGTAGCTAATACCGTAGGTCCAGCAAATGGCGGTGGTATTGGTGGTACTGTAGTAATTGAAGCAGGGCAATCAGAAATAATTGTAAAAGAACCTACCGATACTATTCAATCTGTTGCAACAGTATTAGGTACAAAGGTAGCAAGGTACTAACATGAAACTCATATGCGAAGTAAACGAAGAGCTAGAGTATATTGCTGAAGATGCTAGTGAAGGTAAAACTCACAAGATAAAAGGTATCTTTATGCAAGGAGATATTACGAACCGTAATGGTCGTAGATACCCTATGCAAACTTTAATTAAAGAAGTAAAAAGATATCAAAAAGAGTATATCGATAAAAAGCGTGCTTTCGGCGAGTTGGGTCACCCCCAGGGTCCAACAATCAATTTAGACCGTGTATCGCATATGATTACTAATCTTACACCAGAAGGATCTAATATTATTGGTGAAGCTAAAATTTTAGACACGCCAATGGGTAATATTGTAAAGAACCTTATGAATGAAGGAGCTACTATTGGTGTTTCTTCTCGTGGTATGGGTTCTTTAAAAGAGAAGAACGGTGTAGCAGAAGTACAAAAAGATTTCTATCTAGCAACAGCAGCTGATATTGTTGCAGATCCTTCCGCTCCTAATGCATTTGTAGAAGGTATTATGGAAGGTAAAGAATGGGTTTGGGAAAATGGTATTCTTCGTGAGAAGACTATCAACGACTACAAACAAATAATCGAAAAGACCTCATCTAAAGACTTAGCAGAAACTAAAATGCGTGTCTTTGAGGACTTCATCTCAAAACTTTAATATTATAAATAATAGAGAATAATCCATCAAAGGAGAAAATAACGATGTCTGATCAAGATCTACAAATGAGAGAAGAAGACCTCGTCGTTGCAGAAGAAGAGCAATTAGATGAGTTCAAAGCTTCTATGGGTGATCCATCTGAGGTTCCTGGACCTACTGGTTCAAAAGCCAAAGCGCCTGGAAAATCTAAAAATGTTACAGATGATCCAGCAGATTCACCAACTGCGGTTAAACCAGAAAAAGGTCAAGAACCTAAAACTAAAATGGGTATGATCCAAGCAATGGTTGATCGTATGAATGGTATGAAGAAAGCTGATCTTCAAGCTTCATATGGTAAAATGAATGCTGCTATGATGCATAAAGAAGATTTGGATACTGAAGATACAGTTGAAGAAAATGTAGAAGTAGTTAAAGCTGGTCATAAAATTACAGCAGATGATATTGATATTCAAGAAGATATCAAAGCTGTATTTTCTAATGACGAAGAGCTTTCAGAAGAGTTTAAAGAAGCTGCTACTACTATTTTCGAAGCCGCTGTTGTATCAAAAGTAAACGAACAACTAGAAAAATATGTTGTTGACATTGAGTCAGAGCTTAACGAAGAAAAGACAAAACTTGAAGAAGAGATGTCTGCTAAACTAGACCAGTATTTAGACTACGTAGTAGAAAACTGGATGGAAGAAAATCGTTTAGCTGTTGAATCAGGTGTAAAATCAGAACTAGTAGATGATTTCATTACTGGACTAAAAGATCTATTTAATGAGCACTATATTGAAATTCCAGACGATAAAGTAGATGTCGTTGAAGAATTAGCTGCTCGTGCTGAAGATCTAGAAAATCGTCTAGATGAAGAAATTAAAAAGAATGCTGCTTTTAATGCTCAAATTTCAGAGCATGCGAGAGCCGACTTATTCGCAGAAGCTTGCGAATCCTTGACAGAGACTCAAAAAGAAAAGTTTAAGACTCTGTCTGAAGGTATTGAATTCGTTAATGAAGAAACGTACGTTGAAAAACTAGAAACTCTGAAGAAAAGCTATTTTAGCGAATCAGTTGAGTCAACAGCATCAACAAGTGACTTTGATGACGCTGAGCCCCTTGAAGAGGAAGCTAAAGAGCCTCGAATTGAGCCAGAAATGTCCGCTTATGTCAATGCCATTTCAAGATCACTGAAAAAATAAAAATTATAAATAATATTAGATTTGGAAAACCTTAAAGGAGAAATCAAATGCAATATGTATCTGAAGAACTAATGCAGAAGTGGCAACCGGTTCTTGAGCATAACGATCTTCCAGAGATCAAAGACGCTCATCGTCGTTCTGTCACAGCTACATTGTTAGAAAACCAAACCCGTGCTTCAAGAGAAGCTGCACAGGGTTCAGGTGGCTACTCAATGCCATCGCTCTTGGGCGAGGCAGCACCTACAAACGCAATGGGTGCATCATCTTCTACAGCCGGAGACGGTAGCGTAGATATTTTTGACCCAGTACTGATCTCACTAGTACGTAGATCAATGCCAAACCTTATCGCTTATGATATTGCTGGTGTTCAGCCTATGACTGGACCAACTGGTCTTATTTTTGCGATGCGTGCACGTTACTCAGGTCAAGCTGGTACCGAAGCAATGTACAACGAAGCAGACACAGACTTTTCTAAGTCAGCTGCTGGTAACACACTATCTGGTTTTGCTCTTGATGAGTCAACTGGTGACGGTGTAACAACTGGTCAGACAGGTTCTGATCCAACAGCTCGCGCATCTGCTAACGGCTACACAGTAGCACAAGGTATGTCAACAGCACAAGCAGAAGCCATGGGTGATGCAGGTAACAATGCATTCCAAGAGATGGCCTTCTCAATTGAGAAAGTATCTGTAACAGCAGTTTCACGTGCTCTTAAAGCTGAGTACACAATGGAACTTGCACAAGATCTTAGAGCAGTACACGGCCTTGATGCTGAAACTGAACTAGCAAATATCTTGTCAGCTGAAATTCTTGCTGAGATCAACAGAGAAGTAGTTAGAACTATTAACTATACTGCTACTGCTGGTGCACAAGACAACACAGCAACTGCTGGTACATTTAACCTTGACGTTGATTCAAACGGCCGTTGGTCAGTTGAAAGATTTAAAGGTATGATTTTCCAAATCGAGCGTGAAGCGAATCAAATCGCAAAAGACACTCGTAGAGGGAAAGGTAACATGCTAATTTGTTCTTCAGACGTTGCGTCTGCTTTGCAAATGGCTGGTGTACTAGATTATACTCCTGCTCTATCTGCTAGCTTGAATGTAGATGATACAGGTAATACATTTGCAGGTATCTTGAACGGTCGTATTAGAGTATACATCGATCCATACTTCTCAAGTGCATCTGGTAACCATTACATGACAGTAGGTTATAAAGGTTCTAGCGCATTCGATGCTGGTCTTTTCTACTGCCCATATGTACCACTACAGATGGTAAGAGCCGTTGGCGAAAATACTTTCCAACCAAAAATCGGGTTTAAAACTCGTTACGGTATGGTTGCTAATCCATTCGCTAAAGGTGCTTCTGCTGGTAACGGTTCTATCGCATTTGCTGATAAGAACGTATACTACAGATTGGTTTCAGTCGCAAACCTAATGTAATAATAAGAGTAGGGTTAACCTACCTCCACAAGGGCCTCTTCGGAGGCCCTTTTTTTATGCCTAAATATACAAAACAACTGAGGTATTAAAATGGCTGAACAAGGCGCATTATATCAACAACCTGATAATAAAAATTTATTATCACCTACAGGTTTTAGATTTCAATTAAACCGTACTCCTAATGTAAACTATTTTACATATAGTGTACCTATACCTACTCTAACCCTTGGAGAGATCGATACTGAGAACCCTAACGTTAGATTACCATTTCCTGGTGATAAGATACGTTTTGAACCTTTGTCTATTAGATTTAGAGTAGATGAAGATTTAGAAAATTACTTAGAAATACATAATTGGTTAATAAGTTTAGGTTACCCAGAAGATATTTCCAACTCTGGTTATGGTAAGGGAGCTTATAATACTAGTGGTGCAGTTTTTTCAGATGGTAGTTTGTTAATTCTCTCTAGTCATCAAAATACTAATTTAAGAATTAATTTTAAAAACTTATTTCCTATTTCTTTAACTGAGTTGAACTTTGATGCCTCTTTAACTGATATAGAATATTTAGAAGCTACTGCTACTTTTAGATATGGTTTATATGAAATAGAAAAAGTACAATAAAACAGTTGCACTACCGGGATTTTAAGCCTATAATAAACGTGTAGTGTTTTTAAGACTGGATAATATATATTATGAATATTGAAGAGATCATGGATATGTGGACTCAAGATGCTAGGATCGATGATGTTGATCTAGATCGTGAAAGTTTAGGAGTACCTAACCTCCATGCCAAGTACTTAAAGGTACTTTATCAACAGAAGCTTAAGCTTCGTAAATTAAACATTCAGAAAAAAACGTTAGTGAAGGTACTCGGTGAGTACTATAAGGGTGATCTTAATAACCCTGAGGATCTTAAGGACATCCAGCGAGAACCATGGTCTCGCACCATTCTTAAGGCAGATATAAATAGTTATGTAGATAGTGATGAAGAAATGATTAAACTCCTTACTAAGCTTGCTTATCAAGAGGAGGTGGTGTTGTTATTGGAAGATATAATGAAGAATATTAATAATAGGACCTTCCATATAAAAAATGCAATCGAGTGGAGAAAGCTTACCAACTTCGGTATTTAGAGAATTGATTACATTATCCAAAGTGAATGAAACATATTTAAGAGTTGAAGGCTCTGGCGGCGTACGACGTGAATTGAATGAATTCTTTTCTTTCTATGCTCCAGGGTATAAATTTATGCCTGCTTATCGTAACAAATTTTGGGATGGTAAGATAAGGTTATTTGATGGTAATAAAAATACAACATATCTCGGTCTACTACCTTATATAAAAGCTTTTTGTAAAGATAGAGATTATGATATAGAGTTTGATGAAGAGTTAGAATATTGTAATGAATGCTCTCTTTCTGAAGTAGATGAATTTGCATCTACATTAAATTTACCTTTCCAGCCTAGAGAATATCAAACAGAAGCGGTTGCTCACTGTATTCGTGAGAATAGAGCAATGATACTATCACCTACAGCTTCTGGTAAGTCTCTTATTATATACTTACTTACACAATTTTATCAAGAACATAAAACATTAATTATTGTACCAACTGTATCTCTTGTTACACAGATGGCTGGAGACTTTAAAGACTATGGTTATAAAGGTAATTGTAAGTTAATTACAGCTGGTGTTGATAAACATAATATAGACGAACGTATTACTGTTACTACTTGGCAGTCAATATATAAAATGCCTAAAGCTTGGTTTGATCAATTTGAAGTAGTTGTAGGTGATGAAGCTCATTTATTTAAAGCTAAATCTCTTACCTCTATTATGACTAAGCTTACAGACTGTAAATATCGTTTTGGATTTACAGGTACATTAGATGGTACTGAAACTCATAAATTAGTATTAGAAGGTTTATTTGGTACTGTAAAAAGCTTTGTAAAAACAAAAGATCTAATTGAATCTGGTACAGTAGCAGATTTAAAAATTAAAATTTTAGTCTTGAAATATGCTGAAGAAACAGCTAAAATTAATAAAGATAATAAATTTCAAGATGAAATGGATTTTATTGTAAGAAATGAAAAACGTAATAAATTTATTACTAATCTAGCTAAATCATTAAACGGTAATACTCTTATACTATTTCAATACGTTGAGAAGCATGGTAAGGAATTATATGCACAGATTGAGAGATCCCTAAATACTAGTAGAAAAGTATTTTTTGTTTTTGGTGGTGTTGATGCTGAGACACGAGAAAGTGTTAGACAAATCGCAGAACGTGAAGACGATGCAGTCATTATTGCATCTTATGGAACGTTTAGTACCGGTGTCAACATTAAAAATTTACACAATGTTATATTTGCGTCCCCGTCCAAATCTCGAATTAGAAATTTACAATCTATTGGTCGAGGCCTCAGAAAATCCGAAACAAAAGAGGCAATGACATTATATGATATTGCTGATGATTTGCAATATAAGAAAAAAGTAAATTATACTCTCAGACATCTATATGAGAGAGTAAAAATATATAACGAAGAACAATTCCAATATAAAATTTATAAAATAAAATTGGAGTAGATATGCATCAAGGTCTCAAAGTACTAAAATTAACTTCCGGTGATACTATCGTAGGTCATTGCACTACAAGAAAATCAAGCTCTATCATACAGGTAAATGATCCTGTACAGTTCACAATGATGTATAGAGGAGATAGTTCAGGCACATTAGTAGCTCAACAATGGTTAGAAACTGATGAGAAATCTTTTTCTATACATAAAATGCAAATTGTAGCAGTTGCTGAACCTAATGATATGTTAAAAGAGTATTATTTAAATAGTTTAGAAGATCTATCACAAATATATGAAGAAGATTATGAAGATATAGAAGAACTAGTTAACTTCGATATAGATAAACAAACTATTCATTAGTTGCATTTTAATAAAAAGTATTATATAATATAATTGTATTCTTAACAAGGTATAATAATGGCTAAACGTAAAAGAAATGAATATGTAAATAATAAAGATTTTTTAGCAGCATTAATTAAGTACCGTGATGATGTAAGGGAAGCAGAAGCTTCTAATAAATCTAGACCACGCGTCCCTAATTATGTAGGTGAGTGTATAATGAAAATTGCAACTCATTTAGCACGCAAACCTAACTTTATAAATTATACATTTAAAGATGATATGATATCAGACGGTATTGAAAATTGTTTGCAGTACATCGATAATTTTAATCCAGATAAATCAAATAACCCGTTTGCTTATTTTACTCAAATTATATGGTTTGCATTTTTACGTAGAATTCAGAAAGAGAAAAAATTATTATATGTAAAATATAAAATGACTGAAAACGTAAATATGATGGAGATGACGTCAGATCGACAAGGCCATGATATTGGTGGTAACTTTAATGATAGTATTAAAATGAGTGAATGGTCAACCGAGTATATGAGTAATTTTATAAATGACTTCGAAGAGACAAAGCGTCGCAAAGTCAATAAACGTGAGCAGAAAAAAATAGATGAAAATAGCGCTAGTAACTGATACGCACTTTGGTGCTCGTAATGATAATACAGCGTTTGCAGACTATTTCGGAAAATTTTATACAGATATTTTCTTTCCATATCTAAAAGAGAATAATATTGATACTATTATTCATCTAGGCGATATCGTAGATAGACGCAAATATATTAATTACCAAACCCAAGCTCATATGCAAAAAGCTTTCATTGATCCTGTCATTGAAAACAATTACACTATGCATGTGATTATTGGTAATCATGATACGTATTATAAAAATACTAATGAAATAAACTCAATGCAGCAGTTATATGGTACTACTGGGTATGAGAAAATTAAATGGTATGATAATAATCCAGCAGTAATAAATTTTGACGGTTGTGATATTATGCTTCTACCTTGGTTGTGTAGTAATAATATTGAGCCTTTTATGAAAGAAGTAGATAAAACTACAGCTCAAGTATTATTCGGTCATCTTGAGCTTAAAGGTTTTGAGATGTATAGAGGTGCAATTAATGATCACGGTTTTGATAGTTCTCTTTTCAATAAGTTTGATATTGTATGCTCTGGACATTTTCACCATAAAAGTACAGTCGGCAATATTAACTATCTCGGCTCTCCTTACGAAATTACTTGGTCGGACTTTGATGATCCTCGCGGCTTTCATATTTTTGATACTGATAGTAGGGCAATAGAGTTCGTTAAAAATCCATATACAATGTTTAATAAAATATTCTATGATGATGAAAATCAGACTATGGAATATGTTGTTAATCAAAACTATGAGCGTTTAGCAAATAGTTATGTTAAAGTGATTATTAAGAATAAAACTAATCCTTATTGGTTTGACATGTTTATGGAGAAGCTTGAAAAAGTAAATCCTATTCATATTCAAGTTGTAGAAGATCATTTGAATCTCGATCTAGAATCAGATGATGATATTGTAAGTGAAGCAGAAGATACTATGACTATTCTGCACAAGTATATTGATAATCTAGAAGTTAATGTAAATAAGACACAACTAGAGACAACAATAAAAGATTTATATTCTGAAGCACTATCGGTGAGTTAATGATCTATTTTAAATATCTTCGTTGGAAGAATTTTCTTTCAACTGGAAATGTATTTACTGAATTAAAATTAGATAAAGCAAAATCTACTCTTGTAGTAGGTGAAAATGGTGCTGGTAAAAGTACTATGCTCGACGCTTTGTCCTTTGCTCTGTATGGTAAACCGTTTCGTAAAATTAATAAACCTCAACTTATGAATACTATTAACCAAAAAGGTTTAGAAGTGCAAGTTGAGTTTCGTGTTGGTAAAAAAGAATATATGATCGTACGAGGTGTCAAACCTAATAAGTTTGAGATTTATGAGAACGATAAAATTATTAATCAAGATGCAGCAGCTAGAGATTATCAAGAAGTCTTAGAAAAAAATATTCTTAAACTTAATCATAAATCCTTTAGTCAGATTGTTGTACTAGGTAGTAGTACGTTTGTTCCTTTTATGCAACTTCCTTCAATGCATCGTAGAGAAGTTATTGAAGACTTACTTGATATTCAAATTTTCTCTACGATGAACACTCTTTTAAAAGATAAAGTAAATAATAATAAATCTGAAATTCTTGATAACGACTATAATATTAATCTTGCTGAAGAAAAGATTAAAATGCAGCACCAGTATATTAATGAGTTAAAGCAAAACACTGAGAAGCGCGTTAATGAAGCTAAGGTAAAAGTAGTCAAAGCAGAAAAAGAAAAACAAGAATATAATACGTTAATAGATACTCTTCAAGATCAAGTTAATATATTACAAGAAAGTATTTCTGATTTTGAAAGCTTAACTAAAAAGAAATCTAAGGTAGAGCAGCTAGAATATAAACTTCAAGAAAAAATTAAAAAGCTTGAACATGATATTGAGTTCTATCAAGATCATGATAACTGTCCTGTGTGTAAGCAAGACATCGAAGAAGACTTTAAAGATCAGACGATTGAAGAAAAAGAAACTTCATTAAATGAGACTGTAAATGGTTTTAATCAGTTAAGAGAAGAATGGCAATCGATTAATAATCGTATACAAGAAATCTCTGAAGTACAGTTAGATATTTCGTCTAAGCAGAATGAAATTAGCAGTAACAATTCTCACATCAATGCTTTAAATAAACTTATTGACAGTATTAATGAAGATATTACCAGTATTGATGATAGCGATAAATCAGATAAGTCAGATAAAAAGAAATTAGAGACATTAGAAAAAGCTTTAGTTAAACTACAATCTTATAAAGAAGAAATAATAAATGAGCGATCTGTTTTAGATATTGCATCGATGATTCTTAAAGATTCTGGTATTAAAACTCGTATTATTAAACAATATATTCCAGTAATGAATAAACTTATTAATAAGTATCTTGCTGCAATGGATTTCTTTGTTGACTTTCAGCTTGATGAAAACTTTAATGAAACTATAAAGAGTAGGTTCCGAGATGTATTTTCCTATGCTTCCTTCTCAGAAGGTGAAAAGATGCGTATTGATCTTGCGTTATTGTTTACTTGGAGAGCTGTATCAAAGTTACGTAACTCAGTAAGTACTAATCTTCTTATTATGGATGAAGTATTTGACTCATCTTTAGATAATACTGGTACAGAAGAGTTTTTAAAGATACTAAATGACTTGACTTCTGATACAAATGTCTTTATAATAAGTCATAAAGGTGATCAACTCTATGATAAATTTCATAGTGTTATTCGTTTTGAGAAGCATAAAAACTTTAGTAGGGTTGCAGCATGATAATGAATTTAGTGAAATCAAATGATCCAATATTAAAACAGAAATGTGAAATGTTTGATTTTGATAATCCACCGATGGATCCATTAAAATTAGCGCTTGACTTAAGAGAGAGTATGATATATCATAAGGGTATTGGTTTATCTGCTTGTCAGGTTGGTATACCATATAGAGTATTTGTTGCTGGTGATCCAGGTGATATTGATAATATTAAAGTATTTTTTAATCCGAGAGTAGTTGATGCATCGGATCAAAAAGTTTTGATAGAGGAAGGATGCTTATCTTTCCCTGGTTTGTTTATGAAGGTAAAACGTCCAGCCACAGTACGACTTCGATTTGCTGATCCTAGAGGTACAATAGCTACAGAGACATATGAAGGTGTACCAGCACGAGCTATTCTACATGAATATGATCATATGGATGGTATATTGTTTCATAATCGTGCTAATTCATATCATAGAGATCAAGCAAAAAAACAGAAAAAAAAGTTAGATAGGCTTCGCGAAGCTAATAAAAAGAAGCTAAGTAAAGTATAATCAGTAGTGCCCTTCCACTGCTTAACTAAAACTAGGAGTTCTAAATGTCCCCGAAAGAATATACGTATTCTGAGATCTTTCATTCTATTCAAGGTGAAGGTCATTATACCGGTGTTCCAACTGCATGGATAAGATTTTTCTTATGTAATTTACAGTGCGATGGATTCGGTCAAGATCATCCAACTAAACCAGAAACCTGGGATCTACCATATAAAGATTTTGATTCTCACTCTGTAACAAGAGTAGAGGATTTACCGGTATGGTCAAAGGGTTGTGATTCTTCTTATACCTGGTCTAAAAAGTTTAGACATTTAATGGGTAAAGCTACAGGAGCTGAACTAGCTCAAAAGCTAGTCAATATTATGAAGAATGAGCATAACCCTGAAGGTTGGTTCTTACACCCGTTATCTAAACAGCATAACCATTTATGTATTACAGGTGGTGAACCTCTAATGCGTCATGCTCAATTGGCGTTTATAGACATATATAAAACTTTAGAAGAAATGCCAGGTGGTCCATTACCTGATACTCATTTTTACTCTCCTAATAATTTACCTGCAAGTATAACTTGGGAAACTAATGGTACTCAACCATTAACAGAAGATTTCAAAAATCTTGTAGATAGTCCTTTATTTAGACCTGAAGCTTTCTTTTCCGTATCTCCTAAACTCTGGACTGTAGCAGGAGAACAACGAAAGAAAGCAATTAAACCTGAAACTGTAAAAGAATATTATGATATTTCTAAAAACGGTCAGCTTAAATTTGTAGTAGGTCAAACTAAAGAAGAGTGGGAAGAGTTAGACGAAGTAGTTAATTTGTTTAGAGACGCAGGAGTTAAATATCCTGTATGGATCATGCCTGTAGGAGCAAGATCAGAAGAGCAAGAAGCCACTGCTGGTGATGTAGCTAAAATGGCATTCGAAAGAGGTTATAATGTCTCTGGAAGAATGCATGTTTATTTATTTGGAAACGCAATAGGAACATAACATGGCATATTATAGTACAAAAACTTACGGACATAATATCGGGCTTTCTGCTGTCTTTAGACAACCTAAAGCTCATTCTCATTGTAAATTTTTACATGGGTATAGCTTAGCATTTAAGTTTACTTTTGGTGCTAGTAATTTAGACGAAAGAAACTGGGTAGTAGATTTTGGAGGTTTAAAAACTCTAAAAAAATGGCTAGAAGACAGCTTTGATCATAAACTAGTATTAGATAGAGATGATCCAATGATGTATAAGTTTGCTGAATTAGAAAATGCTGGTCTAGCTGAGATTACTGTTTTAGATGGTGTGGGTGTAGAAAGGTTTGCTGAGCATGCATGGAAGTTTGCAGACGATCTTGTAACAGAAGCTTCCGATGGTAGATGTTGGTGTGAGTCAGTAGAATGTTCAGAACATGGCGCTAATAGTGGAATATATAGGAGATAAAAATGAAGCACAGCGAAGTTATTAAACAACGTATTGAAGAAGCTGGTATTAGATATTGGGCTGGTGATAACATTAGTGATGTATTACAAGATGGTGATAAAGAATTAATTATTGAAGAAGCTACAAAAGCTTTCGAAAATGTGCTTGACTCTTTACTAATAGATCGTTATAATGATCCTAATAGTATGGATACAGGTAGACGGTTAGCTAAGATGTATGTAAATGAAGTCATGAGCGGAAGATATAATATAATGCCTAAAGTATCAGCTTTTCCTAATGAAGGAGAAGATCGATATACAGGTATGCTAGTTATACGTTCTGAAGTAAAAAGTATGTGTTCTCACCATCATCAACCAGTTACAGGGGTTGCTTATATTGGTGTTATACCTGGTCAAAAAGTAATAGGACTTTCTAAGTATACTCGTATTGCTCAATGGTGTGCACGTAGAGGTACATTGCAGGAAGAACTATGTAATGACATTGCTCGTGAGATCCGTAAAGCTACTGACAGTGAAGATGTAGCTGTTTATGTACAAGCTACTCACGGGTGCTGTGAGAATAGAGGTATTATGGCTCATAGTTCTCTAACTCAAACTACTGTATTACATGGAGAATTTAATAACGGAGATGTTAAAAAAGAGTTTTTTGATAATATAAAATTACAGCAGGAGTTTGCTCCAAGATGAATCATATGAATGTATCTTTTGTAAAAAGTGGTATACGAATAGGAGCTTGTATTTTAGGAATAACACTTCAAAGTATAACAGCGTTATGTTTTTTCTTGCTATTTGCCGAAATATTAGGTATAATAGAAGAAGTTGTAGATAAACGTGAGGAGAAATAATGAAAATAGCGCATGAAGCTCCATTAAGTATCTTTGATCAAGTACAGGAGTTAACTGATTATGATTATGCTCTTGTACATCTATTTGAAGAGAATGATGATTATTTTAATAAATTTATAGAAGCAAGAGATAAAGGTAGAGAGATCATTCTTGATAATTCTATCTTTGAACTCGGTACAGCATGGGATAGTGATAGATTTGCTTACTGGGTAGAGAAACTAAAACCTGATTGGTATATTGTACCTGATGTATTAGATAATAAAGACGCTACAATTGATAGCTTTGATGCGTTCATAGAAAAGTATCCTAACTTACCTGGAAAACGTATTGCTGTCGCTCAAGGTACTACTTATGAAGAGTTAGTTGATTGCTACGAATATCTTGCATATCATAATAAAGTAGATAAGATTGGTTTATCATTTAACCATCCGTTTTTTCAAGAATTAAATTTGCATAACAAATACTTTAATATGATGTTTGGAAGACAGATGACTCTAACATCAATGCTAGAAGATAAAATTATTAATAAAGATAAACCGCATCATCTATTAGGATGTGGTCTACCTCAGGAGTTTAGAGACTATGTAGACTATAAATGGATTGATTCTATTGATACATCTAATCCTGTTATGCACGGTATTAAAAATGTACGTTACTTAGAGCATGGTTTAGAAGATAAAGAATCAGTAAAAATGTTTACTATAATGGACGATAATGTTCTTGCATCTTGGGACGATATAGCTTATAATATAGAGAAGTTTAGAGGTTTCTGTAGTGGATAGATGGATTGCTTTATTTTCTCAAACTGGTTCTGAAATAGTAGATATAGCAAATCAGCTGGGAGTTTGGCCAGATCGTATTTTTACTGATAATAAAAATATAGAAGATATAAACGTTAAGCTTAAAAATAAAATAGTGGTAATGTCTCATAATGGTATAGAAGAGACACTACAATATACAAGTGATATGACAGGTAATACTTTAGTTACTCTTCATGGTTATCTACGTATATTAAGTCCTAAAACATGTAATGTAGGTCTATCAATTTATAACGGTCATCCAGCTTATATCTCTAAACATCCAGAACTTAAAGGAAAAGATCCTCAAGAGATGATTTGGAGTGATAGAGATAATTATGATTTTATTGGCTCTACGGTTCATAGAGTGATTGCTGACGTAGATGCTGGAGCTATTGAAGAAGAAAGTATAAGGAAAAATACTTGCAATTCTAAAGAAGAGCTGTATAATACATTAAGAAAAACATCTTTAGATGCTTGGATTAATTTTTTAAAGGATAAATTATGAGTAAAAAAGATAAAAGCTTTTTTGAAACGTTGACTGTGTCTGTAGATAATACTGATGTTGAACCTACAATTACTTTAGGTGAAATTGATGAAGATGGTGAGCCTCGTCCTAATCATTATAGTCAAGATCCTAATTCTATAGAATGTATTGAAGTTATTAAGCAGTTGTGTAAGGAACATCAGAACGATCCTTTTACTGACTATAATAGATATCAAGCGTTCAAATATCTTTGGCGTATGGGTAAGAAAGATGATGTATTGTTTGATTTAAATAAAGCTATTACATTTTTGGAGTTTGCAAGGAAAGCATTAGAGGATGAACGTAATGGATGAAATTGAAAAAATTGCTAGTAAGGTATTAGGTAAAACGTCTGACGGATCTACTATGATGCGTTATGAAACACCAGATGATATAGATGCTTCTTTACTCGTAGGCGTACCTAGACATCTCAATCGCACTGGTTACGGTATTAGTAATGACGGTTCAGAGTTATTTCATGGTATTGATGCTTGGAACGGTTATGAGTTTAGTTGTTTATTAGATAATGGATTTCCTGTTTCAGGTCTTCTTAAATGGAACTACCCTTCAGATTCAGAATGTATTGTTGAATCTAAATCTGCTAAGTTATATCTCAACTCTTTTAATATGGTTAAGATGGGGAAAACAGTTGAAGAAGCTATAGCTAATGTAGAACAGAAAATTGATGAAGATATGGCACCTGTACTTGGTATTAGTGATGAATGGGACTTAAATGTATGTCTACATATGAATGAGGATCATACATCACGTCCTATTTCAGGAACATTTATTCCACTTGAAGAAATTGTAGATGTAGCATCTATTGAATTTGATCATTATAATGAAGATCCAGAAATTATTAAATTAGAAGTAAATGAAGATTATAGAGATATTAAATATCAATCTAAATCTCTTCGCTCTAATTGTCGAGTAACTAACCAGCCTGACTGGGGTGATATCTTTATTCATATAAAAGGTGATCGTATTCCTACACCTGAATCTTTATTGCAATATATTGTAAGTATGCGTAAAGAAAATCATTTCCATGAGGAAATATGTGAGTGTGTTTATAAACGTTTACATGATCTTTGTGGTCCAGAAGAATTAGTGGTTGCATGTCTATATACACGTCGTGGTGGTATTGATATTAATCCAGTAAGAGCAAGTAGTCCTCAATTACTTACTCAACATCCGATCACCGACGCATTTAATATGTGTGATAAAACTATGCGTCAGTAAGTGGTTCATGAAAGCTAACCACTTTAAAAAACATACCGCTTTCATATTGGAGAACTAAATGAAAAATATCGTTGTATCATTATCTGGAGGAATGGACTCCTCTACTCTACTGTTGCGCGCTATCAAAGAGGTAGGTGCAAGTAATGTAACAGCTTTGTCATTTGATTATGGACAGAAGCACGTTTGTGAATTAGAACGTGCTAAAGAAATAGTAAACTATCTTGCAGTACATGGGCATACAATCAGGTATCAAGTTATTAAACTTGATGGTATTACTGAGTTGTTATCTTCAGCCCTTGTATCTGGAGGTGCAGATGTGCCTGAAGGTCATTATGCAGAAGATAATATGAAGCAGACGGTTGTACCTAATCGTAATAAAATCTTTGCTTCATTAGTTCAAGCTGTTGCTTTATCTGTAGTAAAAAATACTGAACAAGAAACAGCTATTGCATTAGGTATTCATGCCGGTGATCATGCAATTTACCCTGATTGTCGTCAAGAGTTTCGTGATGCAGATGATGAAGCATTTCGAATTGGTAACTGGGATGCTGATAAAGTAACTTATTTTACTCCTTATCTTGAAGGTGATAAGTTCGATATTCTAAAAGACGGTGAAGTACTTTGCGAGCAGCTAGGTTTAGACTTTGATGAAGTTTATTCTCGTACAAACACCTCATACAAACCTTTACAGATTGATGGAGTGTGGTTCTCTGATTATAAGAGTTCTTCTTCTGTCGAACGTCTGGAAGCGTTTATTAAACTAGGACGTCCTGATCCTGTCGCATATGCTGACGAAACAGGTCCTGTTCCTTATGAGATAGCTAGAGCACATGCTCAGCTAGTACTCAAGGAATATCAAAGTAACGCAGCATGAAAGGATAATAAATGCTGAAACAAATGTTTAATCTCGAAGCAGTAGATCGATCTCTATTGTGGAAACTGGTACTTACACATCTAGTAATCATTGCTGCTTCAAACTATATTGTTCAATTTAGTGGTATGATTTTTGGTTACCACTTTACATGGGCAATGTTTATCTTCCCACTTGTAGTGATTGCTACTGACTTAACTATCCGATTAACTAATAAGTATCAAGCTCGAATGGTAGTAGCTATTGCTTTTATTCCAGCTATTTTTATTAGCTCTTATATTGCTACTCCAATGATTGGATTAGCTAGTGCTCTTGCATATCTAGTAGGTCAGTTATTTGATGTATCTGTCTTTCAGAAAATTAGAGAAGCATTTACAGAACGTTGGTGGGTAGCACCTGCAGTATCAACGTTTGTTGCTAATATTGTTGATACCTATCTATTCTTCTGGGCAGCATTCGCATATGGCAATGATGAGTTTATGGCAGCTAATTGGTTAGAAATTGCTACTGTAGATGTAATCTTTAAAATTATCGTATCATTTGTAATGTTCTTACCTATATACGGTGTACTACTTCGATATCTACGTACACGTATGGAAGTAGGTACAGGTGGAACTTATTAAAAATAAGGTTATATAATGACAATGATTAATATCGGAGGCAGTAATGCTGCCTCCTCTTTAACTAACGTTCAAGAAAAAGACGTTCAACCTAATGCAGTTGATTTGCGGGTTGATAAAATTCTAAAGATTCTCGGTAATGATTTTACTATTGACGAGGATCAAAAAGTTCATAGAGGATCAGAAGAACTAGAGCCTGATAAAGATGGTTACTTTCATCTTGAACCAGGTGCTTATGAAGTATTAATGGAAAATATTATTACTATTGGTCATGGAGAAGCTGGTTGGGTTATTCCTCGTTCTACTTTAAATCGTAATGGTGTATTTCTAACTTCTGGATTATATGATTCAGGTTATAAAGGTGTTATGGCTAGTGTAATGCATGTTACTACAGGTACAATGCATATTGCTAAAGGTACACGTATCGGTCAATATCTTAACTTTCAAGCAGAGACATTATCTATGTATGACGGTGATTATGGTATTGGTAAAGAGTTTGACAAAAAAAATTATGAGGGGAAATGATGCCGCAAGTTGAAGTTAAAATCTCTACTGAAGAGTTACGTAAACGTAAAATTATGGTTGCTACACCAATGTATGGTGGCCAGTGTGCTGGTATATATACAAAATCTTGTACTGATTTAGTTAAAGTGTGTGCTAATCATGGAGTGCAAGTCGATTTCTTTTACCTGTTTAATGAGTCATTAATTACTAGAGCTCGCAACTATCTTGTAGATGAGTTTATGAGGTCTGAACATACACACCTTATGTTTATTGATAGCGATATTGGTTTTGATCCAATGGATGTTCTTGCATTAGCTGCTTTAGCGGATGAGAGTGAAGATAGAGAGATTGTCTGCGGCCCATATCCTAAGAAAGCTATTTCATGGGAAAAAATTAAACGTGCTGTTGATAAAGGCTTTGCTGATGAAAATCCTAATATATTAGAGAAGTATGTTGGTGATTATGTTTTTAATCCAGCTGGTGAATCAGGTAATCAAATTAGATTAGACCAACCTGTAGAAGTGCTTGAAGGCGGTACAGGATTTATGTGTGTAACTAAAAGTGCATTTGAAAAATATGAGAAAGCATATCCTGAATTTCATTATAAACCTGATCATGTACGTACAAAAAACTTTGATGGATCTCGTGAGATTATGGCATACTTTGATTGTGTAATTGATCCTGAAACAAAACGTTATCTATCAGAAGATTATATGTTTTGTCAGTGGTCGCGTAAAGCAGGTGTTAAGGTATGGATGTGCCCATGGATGAAATTGACTCATATGGGCTCATATATGTTTGGTGGCAGTTTAGTTGATCTTGCTCAGATTGGTGCATCTGCTACTGTGGGAAATGATTTTAAAGTTAAATAAATTGGATATATTATATTATGAAACTAACCGCAAAAACCTTTCAGGTACTAAAGAACTTTTCTTCTATTAATCAGTCTATTTACTTTACTCAAGGTAATAAGATTCGTACTATTTCACCTATGAAGACTATTATGGCTGAAGCAGAAGTACAAGAAATGTTTCCTCGTGACTTTGGTATCTATGATCTTAATCAGTTTCTTGGAGTGCTTAGTCTCTTTGAAGAACCTGATCTAGATTTTGATACATCATACTTAACTATCAATAGTGAAGATAAAGCACAGAGTGATTACTTCTATGCTGATAAATCTATGATTGTAGTTCCTCCAGAAAAGCAACTGGAACTACCAGATACATCTATTAGCTTTACTATTAGCGATAGTGTACTTAAACGAGTACAACAAGCTGCTAATGTACTTCAACTTCCTGAAGTAGTGGTAAAAGGTGATGGTGAAGAAATTTCGTTCCGTGCAATGAATACAAAAAACTCCTCCTCTAACTCTTTTCATTATAAAGTTGGTGTAACTGATAAAGTCTTCTCTATGGTGTTTAAAGTAGAAAATCTTAAGTTGCTTCTAGGCTCATATGATGTTACAATTAGTAGTAAAGGTATTTCTCAGTTTAAATCTACTGACGGTAACCTAAATTATACTATTGTAAATGAAGCTTCGTCATCGTATGAGGGATAAAATGTATGTTGATGAATACATATATGTAAAACGTAAATTCTTAACAGAAGACGAATGTGATAAACTATTTAAAACATCTTCTATTTACAAAGAAAGAGATTTAAGCTATTTTGGTGAAAAAGAAAACAAACCAAAAAACTATCCTAATAGTGGATTGTTAAATGAAGAAACACTACTTAATCATAATGAAACATTTAATGATAAGATAAAAAAATTAGCACAAGAGTATTATAATAGATATACAAACAATTTACTATCATTAACTGATTTATCAGATGGTCTAATTCATTACTATGGTAAAGGAACGTCTTTTGATGATCATATAGATGACATACATGGATTATTTGATGGTGAAAAAAAAGGTGTGCCTCAATTATCTACAATCACATCTCTCTCAAGTGATTATGAAGGAGGTGAAATAGTATTTAATTATCCAGGCTCTACAAATGAAAATAATTTTAAATTAAATTGCGGTGATGTTATTATTTTTCCAAGCTGTTTTATATATAAACATTACATAAAAACTATTACTGATGGTTATAGATGTACAATTGTAAAATGGTTATGGTAAGTGAGGTTATATTATGGAAGAATTTTTATGGGTGGAAAAATATCGACCTAAGTCGATAAATGACTGTATACTGCCCGACAGTCTTAAACTAACGTTTCAAGAGTTTATAAATCAAGACAATATTCCTAATTTACTTTTAACTGGTGGCCCTGGTGTAGGTAAAACTACAGTAGCTAAAGCTATGTTAAATGAAATAAATGCAGATTATATTGTTATTAATGGTAGTATGAATGGCAACATTGATACTTTGCGTAACGAAATAAAAGACTTTGCATCTACTATGTCTTTTACTAATACTCGTAAGTATGTTATTCTTGACGAAGCTGATTATCTGAACCCTCAATCTACTCAACCTGCTCTTCGAAACTTTATGGAAGAGTTTAGTAAAAACTGTGGTTTTATTCTTACTTGTAATTTTAAAAATAGAATTATTGAACCGCTGCATTCCCGTTGTAGTGTAGTAGAGTTTAATGTTCCTAAACAAGATCGACCTAAAGTAGCGTCTCAATTCTTTAAACGTGTATGTAATATTCTTAAAGAAGAAAACGTTCAATATGATTTGAGTGTTGTTGCTAAAATGGTTGAAAGTTATTTTCCTGACTTTCGTAGAGTGTTAAACGAATTACAACGTTATGGTGCAGCAGGGAAAATAGATACAGGTATACTTGCAAGCAATAGTGATGCATCTATAGAAGAACTATTAAGTTATTTACAAAAAAAATCTTTTAGTGAAATGCGTAAATGGGTAGCACAAAATAGTGATGTAGACACATCATCAATGTTGCGTAAAATTTACGATAATGCAAATGAAAAAATGAAACCACATTCAGTAGCTCAATTAGTATTAATTATAGCTGACTATCAGTATAAAGCTGCATTTGTTGCTGATCAAGAAATTAATATGGTAGCCTGTATGACAGAGATAATGGCTAATTGTGAGTTTGAATAATGAATCCGTTTGATTATGTAAACGATATAAATTATGGTAAGAAAAATATAATTAATAATTCAGAAAATCCTGAATTAGCTGAAAAATTATACCCATCTTATTTAGTAAATAAAGCGTTTTCTCAATTTTCAGATACAGTTCGACTAGCTAATGAAATGAATATCCACCATCAACTTGATAAAAAGCTCCAATTCGATTTTCTTATAAATATTATTCGTAATAAGAAGCGATTTAGTAAATGGGCTAAAAAGCAAGATGATGAGAATCTTGAACTTGTAATGCAACATTATGGCTATAGCTATGAAAAAGCTAAACAAGTTCTACCTCTACTTAGTGATGATCAAATTATAACAATAAAGAAAAAAAGATTTGAAGGTGGATTAAATGGCAGTTGATATTAACTCGATGATAGAAGTTGAGCTGAATAATGAAGATGATTTTTTGAAAGTTAGAGAAACACTTACAAGAATTGGCATCGCATCTCGTAAAGACATGACATTATATCAATCATGTCACATTCTTCACAAACAAGGTAAATACTATATTGTACACTTTAAAGAGTTGTTTGCTCTCGATGGCAAACCTACAAACTTTGCTGAGGCTGATATATCTAGACGCAACACTATTGCTAATCTTATTGCTGAGTGGGGTTTGGTTAAGCTAGTAAACCCAAGCAAAACTGAAGAACCTACCTCACCTCTCAGTCAAATTAAAGTATTACCGTTTAAAGATAAAGACGGATGGAATTTGGTAGCAAAATACAACATTGGTCGTAAAAAATAAATGTATGTTTTAGATAATGAATTAATGAGTCAGGTAGTAGAAAGTTATGAAAAAAACGGCTTTGTACATATACAAGAATTAATATCTAGTGATCTAGTAAATTTTTTGTTGAATACATTTAAGTTAGCTATTGAAACAACAAAAGTTGATTCAGAAGAAAATATTTTAAGAATAAAAGAAGAGCCACCAGAACTTGGTGATAAACATTCTATTGTAAGTGATGTTGAAACTAACCCTTCTCTAGGATCATATGGTAATATACTTAGTGATTCACTATTACATCTATTAACACCATTTGTTTCAACAATTGCAGCAAGGCCTTTATATCCAACCTACAGTTATATACGAAGATATTCTAAATATCAAAAATTAAAAACGCATCTTGATAGACCTGAAAATATGCATACAATGTCTATAGATATTGATATTTGTAATTCGAATGATATTTGGCCATTATATATTGAATCAAATAATAAAGTAGAAGAGATAAATTTAAAACCAACTGATATTGTCTTATTTAAAGGACAGGAATTAAAACACTGGCGCAACACTTTAGAAAATAAAGATGAAAGCTTTCATGTTTATCTAGCATGGTCAGAAAACCCATTGCATCTATTTGATTATAGAAAATTTTTAAGTTTTCCACATGTAAATAGCTTGCAATCATAGATTAAGGCATTATATAATATAAATAGAAATGTAAGCGCGGATAGTCCGGCTTACGTTCTTTCTTGCTTGGAATAAAGGAGAAAAATATGACAGGCTTACAAACACTATTCCCTCGTTCATCTTTTGTAGGATTTGATCATCTATTCAACGAACTTGAATGGACAGCTAAACATGCACAAGATCATTATCCCCCACATAATATTATTAAAGCTGGAGATCAAGAATACTTGATTGAACTAGCAATTGCTGGGTTTACACAGGATGAAATATCTGTAGAAGTTAAAGATAGAACCTTGACTGTTACAGGGGAACATGTCTCTAAAGGTAGAGAGTTTATCCATCGTGGCATTTCGACAAAGAAATTTAAACGAACCTTTAGGCTGTCCGAACATGTAAATGTAAACGGAGCAGATATTCAGGATGGCATCTTGGCAATCGAATTGCAATATGTTATTCCAGAAGAAATGCGTCCTCGTAAAATCAATATTGGTCAAACGAGGAAACAAAATGACACAAGCAATACTAACAGCCCACAATTACTCAACGAGAGCAATTGAACTAATTATCGATGCATTGAAAAGCATTAATAATAATCGAATTGAACGTAAAGCAATTCGTGAAACTGAAAAGGCTTTAAGCAAACTATCTGACTATGATTTAGCAGACATTGGAATTAGCCGCGGCGAGATCTACGAAATCGCTAGAGCTAAAGCAACTATTGAACACGTCAAAGCAAACCAAAATTTGCAGGGGTGGGTTTAATGACAACAGCAGTAATGTCTACTATATTCTCGCCCTTATCGGGTTTGTGGTCTTCACTCGATCACTATACCCAAGTGGTGGGTTACTCGAGGGCAGCGGCCGAACTGGCACGATGTGGTTACCACGAGGAAGCGAAACGTTGTATGATGGAACTTAAAAACTTGAGATAGGGTCACTACTTAATAAGTGCGCGAGGGGCCATGGTTAGCTCCTCACCAACACACACATACAGGAGGTTCTTATGAACGAATATATGACTAATATGTTGATTGATACAATCCAAAATGCAAAAAAGAGCTGGGTAGATACTTGGTTCAAAGACGAGACACTAAACAAACCACTACATACGTTTGTTGATGCTCAAACAATTTTCACAAAAACAGCAATGAAACAAACAAACGAGTTTGCTAACTCTGCTGGTGAAGCTATGGCAAAGGTAGTTAAATAATGGCAAAAAATCCTTTTGAAATTCGCGCTGAGATGGTTCAGCTAGCAAAAGAATATATGGATAAGCAACAAGATATGAATGTCCAGTTTGCTAAGGATATGTTTGAGCAAGGTAAAATGCAAATGGAGCAGTTTCAAGAAACTTGCAAAATGTATTCCATGGAAGACATGATGACAAAAGCTCAAGAAATGTATACTTTTGTATCAAAAAAAGATTGACTTCTATAAAGAAGTATATTATAATAAGAGAGTCTTTCGAGGCTCTCTTTTCATTTAAAGGTTTATTATGGCGAATATAAAATATATCCGGATGCAATCAGGCGAAGATGTGGTTGCAGAAATTGTAGGTCCTGAAAAAGGATCTCAAGTTATTACAATTAAAAATGCTATTGTAGCTGTGCCTACCGGTCAAGGACAACTTGGTTTTGCTCCCTGGGCTCCTATCTTGCATAAGTCAAAAAATGAGCTTGAAATTAAACATAGCTTTATTGTTTTTATTGCTGAGGTAGATGATGATATTGCTAACCAATATAAAAGTATGTATGGTGGTGTAGTAACTCCTCCTTCTTCTAAACTAATCGTATAGGTATAAATGTCTACTTTTTATACATGTGTAGATCGTTATAGTAACGATATACTTTTCCGTGGTTATAAGGATGGTAAGCCTATCAGTGAACGTATACAGTATAAACCTACTATGTACATTCCTGGTAAAGCTGAATCTCCTTATAAAACTCTTGAAGGTAAACCTGTAGAGCCAGTTAATCCTGGTACTATGCGGGATACTCGTAATTTTATTGATGAGTATAAGTATGTAGATAATTTTAAGATATACGGTAATACTAATTATATACATCAGTTTATTTCTGATGCTTTTCTTGAACGTGGTGTTGAATTTCAACGAGATAAGATTAATGTAACTACTATAGATATCGAGGTTCAGTCTGATCAAGGCTTTCCAACCCCAGATGAAGCTCGATTTCCTATTACAGCTATTTGTCTTAAAAATAATATTGACAATATGTTTTATGTGTGGGGTTTGGGTGAATGGAAAGATCATAAGTCTGAATTGTCTAAAGACTTATCTGATCGAGTAGTATATGTTCAATGTGATAAAGAAGCTGGTTTGCTTATGAAGTTTCTTGATCACTGGTGTAAAAATTACCCTGATGTACTTACTGGTTGGAACTCTCGTTTATTTGATACTACGTATATTGTAAATCGAATTGCTATGATCCTCGGAGAGGATATGAAAAAGAAACTCTCTCCTTGGAAAATAATTAACGAGCGTAATATTGATATTGCTGGACGTAAACATCAAGCTTTTGAAATCTACGGATTACAGCAGTTAGACTATATGGATTGTTTTAAGAAGTTTGGTTATACGTATGGTACTCAGGCATCTTATAAGTTAGATAACATTGCACACGTTGTACTAGGAGAACGTAAGCTCTCCTACGATGAGTATGGTTCTCTGCACGCTTTATACGATCAGAACCATCAAAAGTTTATAGATTATAATATTAGAGATGTTGATATTGTTGATCGATTAGAAGATAAGATGGGTCTTATTACTCTATCGATGACTGTAGCTTATAAAGGTTTAGTTAATTATTCAGATGCATTTGGTTCTGTTGGTGTATGGGATGCTATACTTTTTAACGAATTGCGTAAACGAGGTATAGTTGTACCTCCTAAAGTGTCTAGAGAAAAAGAAAGAAAGATTGAAGGTGCTTACGTAAAAGATCCTCAAACTGGTGCTCATGAATGGGTTATGTCTTTTGATTTAAACTCTCTATATCCTCATATTATTATGCAATATAATATGTCTCCTGAGACTGTTGTAAATGATATGCAGTATGAAGCTAATGTAGAGGATTTACTAAAACGAACTGAATATAAAATACCTGAAAAGTATTGTATGACTGGTACTGGCCAGTATTTTGATAAATCTAGAAAAGGTATTGTGCCTGAGATTATTCAAAAATTATATGATGAACGTTCAGTTGTTAAACGTAAGATGCTTACTGCACAGCAGAGAGGTCAAGATGAAGGTAGTTCATATGAGATCGAAAAAGAAATAACTACTCTTGATAATCAGCAAATGGCTGTAAAGATTCTTATGAATTCTCTTTATGGCGCTTTATCTAATGAGCATTTTAGATATTATGATATGAGAGTAGCTGAATCGATTACTGTATCAGGTCAATTAACTATTCGGTGGGCTGAAGATACTATTAATAGATATATGAATAAAGTACTTAAGACTGATAATGAAGACTATATTATTGCTATTGATACTGATTCATTATATGTAAGAATGAGTAAACTTGTTGAACAAGTCAATCCTAAAGATCCTATTAAGTTCTTAGATAAAGTAGGTCAAGAGAAATTAGAACCTCTTATGATTGAAGCTTATGATGAGTTATATAACTATATGAATGCTTATGAGCAAAAAATGGTTATGGCTCGAGAAGTTATTGCTGATAAAGGTATATGGACTGGTAAGAAGCATTATGCTCTTAACGTGTATAATAACGAAGGTGTTCAATATAAAGAACCTAAATTAAAGATTATGGGTATTGAGGTTGTACGATCTTCTACCCCTCAACCTTGTAGAGACTTTCTTCGTGATACTATTAAAGTTATTATGAACAAAGATGAAGACGCTACGCAAAAGTTTATTGAAGAATGTAGAACTAAATTTATGAGTTTACCTGCTGAAGATATTGCTTTTCCTCGTGGTGTAAGTGATATGAATAAATGGAAAGATCGTGCTAGCTTATATAAGAAAGGTACTCCTATACATGTTAGAGGTGCTCTTCTATATAACTATCACCTAAATAAAAATGGACTAGTACAAAAGTATGAAAGCATTTTTTCTGGAGAGAAGATTAAATTCTGTTACTTGAAAATGCCTAATTATATACAAGAAAACGTAATTGCTTTTAATAGTGTTATCCCTGATGAATTTAGTATTAGAGAGTTCGTAGATTATGAGAAGCAATTTGATAAAGCTTATATTGAACCTCTTAAAAATATACTAGATGTTATTGGATGGAGTACTGAAAAGCGAATGACCCTGGAGGATTTTTTTGCATGAGTAACTGGGTAGATGATTTTGGCTTTAATGCCGTAGATGTAATGCCAACAACAGAGGTGAAGATTGATTCGTCACCTATTAAAGATGATGTTGAAGGTATTAATGATAACGTAATACGTATTGAAAAGTCGGTACTGGCATTTCAAACATTACTTAACTCACTTAACAAAAAGCTTGACAGTCTTATTACAACAGACGAAGAGAATGAAGAAATAATTAAACAGCGTAAATATTATCAAGATGTTTTAGCTGATAAAAAAGTAAAAGCAATGGCTGATATTTTAGGACCTCTTTTACAAAGTCTATATCGCACTCAAAATCAAGCTTATATTCACTGGCCTAATAGAGGACCTGTTATCCAAGAACAAGTAGATAAAATGAAAGCTATTCTAGACGGTACAGCATTTGAGGATAAAAAATGAAAAAATGGATTAATGAAAGATTAAATGAAAGAACAACAATAGATGGTGCTGTATTAGTTGCAGCTGGTATTGCTTTTCTTATCTTTAAACCAATTGCATCTTTAGTAGCGTACGCTGCAATTGCTTATGGTGCTTGGACTATTTGGAAAAAAGAAACTTGACTTCTTAAGCATTCTATACTATAATATATTTTTAACTATGAGGTGATTATGTCTGATTTTTTTCGAACTATGGTGAAGGATCTTAATGACGAAAATACTACTATTGCAGAAGATGGGCTTAACAGCTCTGAGTTTTCTGGAACAGTTGATACCGGTTGCTATATTCTTAATGCTGCTCTTAGTGGCTCTTTATATGGTGGGGTTCCTAATAATAAAATAACTGCATTTGCAGGTGAGTCTGCTACTGGTAAGACGTTTTTCGTTATGGGTGTTGTCAAGCAGTTTCTTAATGATAATCCAGATGCTGCTGTATTTTACTTTGATACTGAAGCTGCAGTAACTAAAGAAATGATGAAGTCTCGAGGTATTGACACTAATCGAGTTATTATTTCTGAACCAGAAACTATTCAAAAGTTTCGTCATACAGCATTACAAATTATTGATAATTATTCTAAGACTTCAGAGAAGCAACGTCCTCCTATGATGATGGTACTCGATTCTCTTGGCCAGTTATCTACTACTAAAGAAGTAGAGGATACTGCATCAGGTTCTGAGACAAAGGATATGACCAAAGCTGCTGTACTTAAAGCTACCTTTAGAGTACTCAATCTTAAACTCGCTAAAATAAATGTGCCGCTACTTGTAACTAATCATGTATATGATGTAGTAGGTTCTTATATACCTATGAAAGAGATGTCTGGTGGTTCAGGTCTTAAATATACTGCTTCTCAAATTGTTTTCTTAGGTAAGAAGAAAGAGAAAGACGGTACTGATGTTGTAGGTAATATTATTAAAATTAATATGATGAAGTCTCGCTTTACTAAAGAGAATAAAAAGATTGAAGTTCTTTTAACTTATGATAAAGGTCTTGATCGTTACTATGGGCTCTTGCAATTAGCTGAAAAGTATAATATTATTAAAAAGGTATCAACGCGTTATGAGATGCCTGACGGTGCTAAAGTATTCGGTAAAGCTATCAATAAGAACCCTGAGAAATATTTTACTGATGATATTATGGCGCAGCTAGAAGAAGCAGCCCAAAAAGAGTTTATGTACGGGTCACCAGAGACGTTACAAGAAGTTGAAGAACTCTCTTCAATTGAAGAAGAAATGTATAGTGAGTGATATAGAAAGCTAAACTTAATGTACTATATACCACATACTATTGTTGATGGTTTTTTTGATAATCCAGATGAAGTTAGAAAATATGCATTAATGCAGGATTATAAACCTGACTCAGAAAATAGATACCCTGGTGTACGTTCTAATCATCTACCTAATATAAATATGCCGTTAGCTAGAACAATAGTTCATAAAATAGGTTTGTTATTTGATAGAGAAGATGAAGTTCAAAGAAAAACTGATACTATATTAAATATAAGAATGCAGTTTCAAAAAGTACCATCAGTATATAATAATGGATGGGTTCACAGTGATCATGGTTCTACAGTAACCGGTTTAATTTATTTAACACCTAATAATACTAATAATAGCGGAACATCTTTATTTCATAAAAAATATGAAGCAATTGATTTAAGTGAAATAGAAGACATTAAAAAAAATCATTTTTCTGAAATAGTTGATAATAAACTGTCAAAAGCGAACGAAGAAGTTAATAGTTTAAAAGATAAATTCGACAGTCAATTTAATAAAGTAGTTGATGTGAAAGATGTGTATAATAGATTATTTTTATTTGACTCTTACCATTATCATTCTGCAAATAAATTTGATACTACATCAGAAGAAAGACTTACATTAGTATTGTTTTTTAATGATTGGCCGTTTACTAAGCCGATTGAAAAATTAAGGACAACTTTTCTATGAGTAAAAGATTTAAAATTATATTAAATGATAGAGCTGAATCAGGTAACATTTATATAGAGCTTGTAAATAGTCGAGTAGAAGGTTTTAAGTATCTAGTAAAAAATATAGTACCTCTTAATGAAAATAATAAAAAAATAAACTATGATTATGAATTAATTGAATACCCAGATAATTATGTGTTTAGAGAAGAAGACGCTGAAGTACTTCAAAATTCTTTAAATGAAGCTTTTAAAGAGGTTTTAAATGTCAATAGCGAATGAACCTAATGATGTAACAGGAATGTATGAAGTTCTTTTTAATACAGAAAATGATACAGCACCTGTCAGGGTATTAGAAGGCACGTTTAAAGATTTTGTTTATAAGTATGGTGCTATTCAAGTTGGAGAGTTTGAAGGTGACCCTTCAGATGTCCCATTAAAATACGAATATACATTATTGGAAGCACCAGAGAGCTATACAACAGAAGATGAAGATGCAGAACAATTGCAATTTGAACAGTTGATTGGTGACATACTTTATAATATAATAGTGAATTCAGATACGGTGAGAGAAGCATTAGATGGCAATAGAAACAACGATCCTAAGTAGTATAGTAAAAGACGAACAATACGCGCGTAAAGTAGTACCTTTCTTAAAAGAAGATTATTTTCAAAATGTAGCAGAACGAATTATACTCAAGAAGATTAATGAGTATATGGATAGCTATAATAAAGCCCCTACCTCTGACACTCTTTTAATTGAACTTGGTAATGATACATCTTTAGTAGAGTCTGACTATACAAATAGTATCGCATTAGTAAATACATTCTCTGAATATAGCGAAGACCATGATAGAGATTGGCTTGTAGATAAGACAGAAGAGTTCTGTCAAGAGAAAGCTATCTATAATGCTATTATGGAATCGATTCATATTATTGATGGTAAGTCAAAGAATAAAGCTAAGGATGCTATTCCTTCTGTATTATCAGATGCATTAAGTGTTGGGTTTGATAATAATATAGGTCATGACTTTCTCGAAGATTGGGTTGCACGATACGACTTTTATCATGCCGTTGAAGAAAAGATTCCTTTTGATATTGAGTATCTGAATAAGATTACTAAAGGTGGCGTATCTCGTAAATCGTTAAATATTATACTTGCTGGTACTGGTGTCGGTAAGTCTCTTGCTATGTGTCACTTTGCAGCTAATAATCTGATGGAAGGTAAAAACGTTCTTTATATTACTATGGAGATGGCAGAAGAAAAGATTGCCGAACGTATTGATGCTAATCTTCTAAACGTTACCATGGATGAGTTAGAAGATTTACCTAAGATGATGTATGATAAAAAAATTAGTAAGCTAAGAGATAGGACTGCTGGTAAATTAATTGTAAAAGAGTTTCCTACCGCATCTGCTCATGCAGGTCATTTCAGACATTTAGTAAATGAGTTAAAGATAAAGAAAGGTTTTGTACCTGATATTATCTATGTTGACTACCTGAATATTTGTGCTTCATCTCGTATGAAAGGTATTGGTGGTTCAGTCAATACTTATAGTTATGTTAAATCTATTGCTGAAGAATTAAGAGGGCTTGCTGTTGAAAAAGACGTTCCGATCTTCTCTGCAACGCAGACGACGCGTTCAGGTTATACTAATTCAGATGTTGGGCTTGAAGATACGTCCGAGTCTTTTGGACTACCCGCTACAGCTGACTTAATGTTTGCTGTTATTAGTACAGAAGAATTAGAAGCTCTTAATCAAGTTATGATAAAGCAGCTTAAGAATCGTTATAATGATCCTACTCAAAATAAACGTTTTGTTGTAGGTATTGATAGAGCTCGTATGCGATTGTATGATGCGGAAGAATCAGCACAATATGATGTAATGGATGGGCCTGCTATTACCGCAGATGTTCCTGTATTTGATAAAGGTGTAAATAAGTTTGAACAAAAAGATTTTAAGGAACTCTTTACTTAATGAAGCTATTAGCTCTTCGCTTATGTAGTCACGATTCAAACATTTGCTACTATGATGAAAATAAAGTACACTACATAAAGTCTGAAAGACATAAACAAATAAAACATCACGCTTTCAATAATCTTTGGGAGTGGCGATTAGCTATTAAACATTTCTGGGATATAGAATATACAGATATAGATCAAATAGGAATTGTTATTGATCCATGGCAGCATAATATTGTCAATACAGAATTAAATTCTCTAATACAAGACTATGATTTATTTCCTGCAGCATGTAAAGTACATAGAATAGATCATCATTATGCTCATTCTTTAAGCTCTTGGATGTTGACTGATCATTCTGATGTAGATATAGTTATAGATGGGTTTGGTGAAGAAGATGTAACATGGTCAATTTTTAAAAATAGTAAGCTCTTAGAAAAAGGCTCTGTTCAAGATAGCGGCTCATTAGGAATTGAAATGGCCAACGCCGGTCAATCTATGGATATAAATTATTTTGATGTACATGATATAGCTGGTAAATTAATGGGTTTGCAATCATACGGTAAGATTGATAAAAACTTTAAAAAAATTATAACCGGTTATGATATGTATAATATTAAATCTATATTTAATTTTGATAAATGGGTTCAGTATAAAGGAGATGAGCTTCTTGCACTACATACTCGTTTAGATTGGATAGCCACTGTGCATGATTATGTTGGTGATGTGCTAATAAACTTTTTTAAAAAGTTCGCTAAAAAAAATGATACAATAACGTATACTGGTGGTGTAGCACAAAATGTAATTTGGAACACCAAACTAAAAAAGCATTTTAAAAATTTAATCATACCTCCACATTGTGCTGATGATGGTCTTTCTCTTGGCATAATAGAAGCATTAAGAATAAAAAATAATTTAGATAAAATAAATGTAAGTTCTTTTCCTTATATACAAAATGATATTTCAACAGATATACCAACAGATGAAACTATTACTAAAGCAGCGGAGTTATTAGCAGACGGCAAAGTTGTAGCTTGGTATCAGGGTAATGGTGAGGTTGGTCCAAGAGCTTTAGGTAACAGATCAATATTAATGTCACCTCTAATTAAAAATGCTAAGACAGTAATTAATGAAATAAAAAATAGAGAAAATTATAGACCGTTTGGTGGTGTAGTATTAGATGAAGATAGAGAGGAATATTTTGATTTAAAATTTGAAAATCCTTATATGTTATATGTCGCAAAAATTAAAGACAAAAGATTAAAATGTATTACACATATAGATAAAACTTGTCGTATTCAAACTATTAATAAATCAGATAATCCGATACTTAGATCACTTATGATAAAATTTAAAGAGTTGACTGGTTGTTCGGTATTGTTAAATACTAGTTTAAATGATAATGGAAAGCCAATAGCTGGTAAACCAGAAGATGCAATATCTCTTAAAGAAAATTCTAATTTAGATTATTTAATTATAGGAAATAAATTTTATTGATGAGATCTTTCATTTATATAGACAGCATTAATGTAAAAGCTATTTCTAATCAATTTTTAAAATACAATGATTGGGACAACTCTTATACAAGAAATAGAATAAACGCATTTGAAGTTCATAAAGACACAGCTGTAATACCTTTAATGTGGTCTATGAATTCAATCTCATCAGATCCTAAAGAACCTGCACCAAGAACAGAGTATTGGGATCGTTATTTTGAAGTAAATTTTTTTGAAGAATTACATAAAAAAATTTACAATTATTGTAAAGGATATCCTATAAGAGTATTATTTACTTTACTTAAAGCAAATGGTAAAATACCATTACATGAAGACACAGGTCCGTCTCTCACTGTAAATAAAAGAATACATATACCAATTGTTACAAGTAACAAGGTAATCTTTAAAATAGATGAAGAAGAAAAAAATATAAAAACTGGTGAAATATATGAAATAAATAATCAAGGAAGACATGGAGTCTTTAACAATTCTGATAAAGATAGAATACATTTAATAGTGGATTGGCATGAAACAAACACCTATTATAGATAAAGATGGTACAGTACATGATAAATGTGGTACACCAGAATGCTGTGGAAAATGTGCAACAGCTGGTGAATATACACATAATCATGAAGAAGATAATAAAAAAACTGTAAAAAAAGACCAAATAATTGAAATTTAATTAAAAAAACAGTTGCACTTAGTTTCTCTAGTGACTATAATATATACATCAAATGAGGAGATATATTATGACTAAGTTCAATAGAGACGACTTTACTTATCATGGTGGATATTTAGAGTATAAAGGACCTTATGAAGGTCAACCAACATATGATGAAGTGTATGGTGCTGATAAAATTCATCCTTCACGTATCGGTATGCCAATGGAACTTTTCATTGCTCGCTTTAAGTATAAAGGTCCTATTACTAAAGCTAAATTCCTAACTGAACTAATTAAATCTTTTACTGTAGAAGAGTATGTAGAAGCTCGTAGTAAAGATGGTATTGATAGTTCTCCTCTTGGAATACTTGCTAATAAGAATCCTGCATGGTATGAAAATATTATGGATGAAGCATTCTCCCGGAGAATGAGAGGTGTTGCTAATGCTTAATGTAATTACTATGGTTAATAAGGAAGTTGTTAAAAAAGTTTCTTTTGATGAAAAGCAAGATGATGATGCAATGAAGAAGGCTCTAGTCGAATGCGACCGAGCCATCTGGGATAATTCAAAAAACGATACTTCTTTTCTTGTTGCTCTTATGCAAGATAAAAAAGTACTTCGTTATATGAACGGTACAGAATGGTATACCCCTCGTACTAGTATTTACGAATAAAAGAATCTCCGCTTAGCTCAGCTGGATAGAGCAAGTGCCTTCTAAGCACTAGGTCGGGGGTTCGAATCCCTCAGCGGAGGCCATAAAAGGGTGAAGTGTTAACGGCTGCACGTCGGATTCCAAATCCGAAAGATAGGGTTCGACTCCTTACACCTTTGCCACACTGTTTAAGCTCTCGTAGCTCAATTGGTTAGAGCGCCCCGCTCATAACGGGTCGGTTGCAGGTTCGAGTCCTGCCAGGAGCACCATATTAAAGAAAGATAAAAATGAATCGTAATTATAAAAAAACTTCTATTGGTTTGAAAAATATTAAACGTTCTTCTATGAACAAATCTAAAAAACGATCTTATAAAAAATATAGAGGTCAAGGTAAATAAATATAAGCATGGATGACGATGATGCTTATTTAAAATATCCAAAGTATAGAAATTGGTTTAATAAACTATGGGTCGCAGAAAAGTTAGAACACAACTGCGGTCCTTCTGGTGTTGCACCTGAAGAAACTTTAGAATGTATTGTACGCCCAATATACAATTTAGCTGGTATGGGTGTAGGTGCAAGATTTCAAACTATTGAAGCAGGTGATTGTAGAGCCACTAAACCTGGTTATTTTTGGTGTGAAAGGTTTTATGGGAGACATATATCAGCTTGTTATAGATTCCAGAGCAGTTATAAACCTTTATGGATACCAATAAAAGTGTATGAAGGGTTTCAAAATAAAAATGAAACTCTTTCTCAATTTTCAGAATGGAAAAGACTGTCTTTAGATGAAGCTCCAATAGTACCTAGAGAGTTAAACGATCTTTCCTTTATACCAATAATTAATGTAGAGTTTATAGATAATAAAGTAATTGAAGTACACTTAAGAAGCTCTCCTGATCCTAATTATGATCATATCATTCCTGTATGGGCTCATGATTTAGGAAAGAAGAAATGGTATATGGAGCAAAATCAATATAACTTTATAGAATCATTTGATGATGCAGACGGTCATTTAGATAATCCAAGAGTTGGATTTTTAGTAAAATAATTTAAAAAAACAGTTGCATTTATAGTCAACAGCGCCTATATTATATAGTATAGGAAATGGAGATATGCTATGAATGTAGAACGTTTTATACCTATCGTAAAAGCTAACCTTGTTCTTCTTAATCAAGGTTATCGTACCGAAGATGTCGCTCGTATTTTAATGCTCTCATACGGGGACGTAAAAACTAAATCTTCTGGTTATGTGTCTAAAGCTTTAGTTAACCATCATGAACCTACTAATCAGTATTACCGTAAAGGTAGGTTTACTGAAGAGCATTTCAATACCCGTACATCAACATGCCGTGCAATTTGTGATCATTATCTAGACGGAAGTTTAGATGATGATTTTTTGTATTCCTTGCTTGATAATGGACGCAAAGTACATTATACTACAGAAGAAGAAAATGTACGTTTAAGAGTCTATCAGCAAGATAAAGAAAATTATCCAACATGGCAATCTCAATATGAAGCAGCAGGTATTGAGTTAGTAGAAGATCCTGGTATGTTTGGTAACTCGAAGTACTATTATGAGATTGATGGGGAAGTATATAGGAACGTAAACGAAGCAGCAAAAGGTAAAGGTGTAATTGCAGCTACGATTAAAAGACGCAGTCATAATTCAAAGTTTCCTAGATATGTAGAAGTGGAGTATGCGATATGAGTAGAATGGGTCAACATGTTATAGAAATGCAAGAGAGAGAGCAAGAAATTGAAATGGCTATCTCTGAGGCTAAAAGTTTAAATATGGGTAACACAGTCCCTATTGCAACTATTATCTCGCAAGCAGCTAAGCTTGCAAGAGTTGAAGAACGTGAAGTAGAAACTTTTTATTATAATGGAGCAAAATATAATGTCGAATCAACGCCCTGGTAAACGTAAACCTGCATCTATGACTGATGCTTTCTATACCGGTCCTATGAAGCAGTTAGAGTTTTTTAAAAGTTGTAAAGAAGTTCTCGAGCGAGAAGGTCAAGAAGATGCCGCTTTTTACTTTGAGCAGATTGAAGATTGGTTGCGTGAAGGGAAAGACTTGTATAAAGATCCTCCTGGTAGAATTCTAGGTCTCTAATAAAAGATAAATAGTCGGTAGAAATATCGACTATTTTTTTGTTCAGAGGAAAAACAATGAGTGCAGCTTCAGATAAGTTTGAAAATGATGTAGCAGCTAACATTAATGCTATTCAAGGCGTATCTGCTACACGTCCTACAGTAGGTACGCAATATTCAGATGTTAAAATGACATTTAAGAATCGTTCTACTTGGTTAGAAGTAAAAATGAATCATACAGATAATCTTTCTAACCCTCGAGTGTATTATAAAAGTGGTAGATGGGGTACAACATATACAACACCTGCCGCTAAAGCAGCTGTAGATATATTAAACCAGTCTACACAAACAAAAGCTTTTCTTCGTGACATAGCTAAATTTTCTGGTATACCATTTAACACATTAAAAATTCCAACTACAAAAGGTGGGTTAAAAGAAGAAGGTGCTGTACCACTTCACATTATGAAAATGTTTTTTGAGCAGCCGGGTATCAACCGTTACATCGCTAATGATGAAAATAGAGACTTAGGTAAATTAGTTACCGAGCATTACACTATTGGTAAAGCAGAGCCTGCTTATTATATGCAAGCAGCAGATGATTTTTATAAAATCTCACAAAACAATCCTTTCGGTTTAAACTCAAGAATTCCTTTATTAAAAGGTAGAGGCGATTTTAAAGTTCGTATTGCGACTCGCAGTGAGTTTTACGAGGTACAAGCAGAGATTAAAATAAAAGATATGGGTAATAGTCAATTTTCCCTTGCTCCAGGTACAAGAAAATTAAACCCGTTTACAATATAATAGTTGCTTTTTGTCACGAGAGCGGTTATAATATGAGTATAAATTAAAGGAAAACAAATGCAAAAGTTAAGTACATTTATTGCTGAGCAAAAAAATACTCATATGGAGCACCTAGAGGATATGATCTTCAATGATGGTGTTGACGGTGCTCGTTTGGCTATTAATAGCTTACAGAATCTTCGTGATATGTTGGCTGGTCGTGGTAAGAGTAAAGTGAATGTGACAGTTAAGTGGGACGGTGCTCCTGCTATCTTTGCAGGTGTTGATCCTGCAGATGGAAAATTCTTTGTGGCTAAGAAAGGTATCTTTAATGTCAATCCGCAACTATTTAAGTCTCAAGCTGATATCAATGCGGCTCTATCTGGTGAGCTTAAGACTAAGTTTAGCATCGCGCTTAGAGAGTTTGCAAAACTCGGTATCCGAAAAGGTGTATACCAGGGCGACCTTATGTTCACCAAAGGAGATGTTAAAGTCGCTACCGTCGCTGGTGAAAAATATTATACTTTCCAGCCTAATACTATTGTATATGCTGTTCCTGTTAAGTCTAACTTGGGCGCTCAAATCAAGCGTGCGTCAATCGGCGTCGTCTGGCACACAACGTATGAAGGACGAGAAATTAGTAAAATGAAAGCTTCGTTTGGCAAAGATATTGTCAAGAAGTTTCGTAAGTCTAATTCAATCTGGATGGATGATGCTACGTATCGAGATGTATCTGGTAATGCAACTTTTACTGCTAAAGAAACAGAAGAAGTAACTGCATTGTTATCTCAAGCTGGCAAGCGGTTTAATACTATCGATGGAGACGTACTGCGTACTATCCGTGATGATGATGAACTAAAGCAGAAGATTAAGACATATAACAACACGTTTGTACGTGCTGGTGAACCTTTCCCTGATGTAGACTCTCATGTTAAAGGTTTGTATCAGTATATCATGGATTGGTATCAGAAAGAGATAGATAAAAAGAAAACTGAGAAGGGTAAAGAAACCTGGACTGCAAGACGTGATAGAGTTGCTACTATTGTGTTTGCTAATGTTCTTCAATTAAAACGTATTTTCGAGCTAATGAATCTTATCGTCCAAGCAAAGCAGATGGTCATTAATAAAATGAACCGTGCTTCTTCTCTTGGTACATTCTTACGTACTTCTAAAGGTTTTGAAACTACGGAGCAAGAAGGATATGTTGCGATTGATCGGATCGGACAAGCAGTAAAGATTGTTGATCGTCTTGAATTCTCTAAAGCAAACTTTTCACCTGATGTGTTAAAAGGTTGGCAAAAATAAAATATTATAAATAGTATTGAAGTTAAGTCTAAGGAAAACCTTCATGAAAAAAGCAGTAATCGCCTGGGGTCGTATGAACCCTGTGACATCAGGTCACGAACAATTAGTAAATAAAGTGAAATCTGTGGCAAGGCGAGAACGCGGTGAACCTCAGATTTATCTTTCCCATACTCAAAATGCTAAAAAAGACCCATTGCAATATAAAGATAAGATTGCAATGACTAAGAAAGCATTTGGTTCAGTAATGAAGCAATCTGCTTCACGAACACTTATCCAATTAATGCAAGAATTACAAAAAGCTGGCTTTACCGAAATAACAATGGTAGCTGGCTCTGATCGTGTGTCTGAATATAATACATTATTAAATAAATATAATGGTAAAGACTATACGTTTGATAAAATAAAAGTAGTATCAGCTGGTCAAAGAGATCCTGATGCAGAAGGTACAGCGGGTATGTCTGCTACTAAGTTAAGACAAGCAGCTGTAGATGGTGATGAGAAAACTTTTACAAGTGGTGTTCCATCATCTCTCTCTAAACCTGATACAAAAAAATTATACAAACTTGTAAGGAAGGGCTTACTAGTGGAAGAAATAGAAAGTATATTAGAAGAAGAATTAGAAGACTTTACTGATGAAGAGTTAGAAGAGTTTGTTAATGAAGTTGAAGACTGGGAAGAGCTAGATGAAGAGTATATTGAAGAGCGTGCTCCTTTAACTTTACAACAACGAATCAAAAAAGCAAGAATAATGAAACGT